>Ga0209671_1000849_pt1 | contig 22918 bp, 15 predicted proteins | sample WorMetHERISLAND2_2_FD_187401 | JGI IMG/M metagenome (GOLD analysis project Ga0209671, IMG submission 187401) | Marine gutless worms symbiont microbial communities from Max Planck institute for Marine Microbiology, Germany - Olavius geniculatus... | ecosystem: Host-associated > Annelida >... | reverse complement strand
TTGTCTGGTTCTAGTATTACACGTGGCCATTGCTATAAGATTAGTTTTCATCACTGTCGTGTCAATGCTCGTTTAAATTTTTTCAGTAATCGAGTTATAGCAGTTTGGAACTTTCTGCCTGAAACTGTTGTGACAGCCCCAACAATAGACATTTTTAAATCTTTGCTTATGAAGCTTGAACTGCCTATAGTTTGATTGTGTTAGGTATTAGCTGTATTTGTATTTGTTCTATGTATTGCCTATTTTTCTTATTTTTTTCAGGGCACATATTAGAGGCTTGCCCTTCGTGTCCTTTATCAGACCACATGCACTGCGTTATTGACTTTATGTTTGTAACTTTGTCTGGTATGAATTAAATGAATGATTGAAAACGCGTCACTGAACCAACACCACCTTTCATAGTGGCGTCGCCGCCGAAAGCGGGCAAGAGGGGACAGGTGCCCTCCTAATTTTGGGCTGTCGGAAAATTGTCACGAAATTTTCTTCTTGTCGCACTTTCAACGTGTTAATATGCTTATAAATTGCGCCAAATGAGAACGATTTTGCAGAAAACTAAATTCACCAGAAAACAGATTAACGCGCGGCAGAAAAAGAGCGAGTTAACTAATCACGCGCGTTTTACGTGCCTGATGCGGATTTCTGGCGCGTGTGACATCGACTTGAGTTTAACGACAGCAGCCTACGTTTCAAGTAGGCCTACAAACGAGCGACTGCATGATGGTGAAGTGACGACGTACTCGTTAAATCGTTCAAATCAACGCACTTCAGCGGCTGAAGGGTCACAGGGTGGACCAAAAGTGACACCCGTTTGGTATTCGAGTTTTCTCTCTTGTTCGATGCTTTATACTTGCAAACTTTGCTTAGGCTCATTAAATAAATTAATACTGGACGCTGTTTGATTCACAATCTGCGTGTAGAGAAAGTAAAAACAATCAGTTTCTAAAAGTCTGTGACAAGAAGCCCAGCTGTCGCTAGGGTGGGCCGATCGTACCGCGTATATCTGAATGTCAGCGCCCGACTTCCGATCGCGGAAAAAGGAATTTCCCAGAGTGACTACAGTCCCATACATGCTATGGCGACGCTGCTATATCAAACGCTACAATCAACGCTAGGACACGATACGGTAATTCGGCGCACGTGGGTGACGGCTGCAGGCAGAAACTTTGCAATCAAAATTACGGCCAAACCGGTGCAAATATTAAAGTTGCTATGACAGTATAAATACGTGGTGTTTTGCAGTTTATCTTGCATTTTATTAACGCAGTCGAAAGTGGTGTCACACTGTCACTTTTTTGGCCCACGTAGTATAAAGCCAGACTACAGCGCGTCCAACTCCAGTCGAGCAGCAAATGCCGATGGTGTGCCATTCACATCGAAGCTGAGAGCGACGACAACGAATATTGCACTATTGCGTGCACAATAATTAAACAGCGACGTCGTCCACCGCCATGCACATACGTGTTGAGAACCGAATTACGTCTCTCCCTCCGAGTGTAAGAGAGCTTCGTTTGCATCACAAAATGCATGCATATAACTCCCGCTGGCTAAACCATTAAGCACTACCGCGCGGTAAGTCGGAAAACGCCGCACGACCGGATTCCGGAAACTGTCCACGAATCGGTTTAGATCAGCGCAAGTGCCTGCTACATACCGCCAGCTGTTGAGAGCATTACCTGCAATATCAGTGAGGGCCTGTGAGACCAAAAGCTATAGGGTCCGAGGCCACAGCACCAAAAATCAACAGTAAACGAAATTGTACAGTGAAATGATCTCGACATGCAACTGCGTGCATACAAAATGAGATGCAGTGCGGTGGCGTCATTGCAGCAACTTATTGGGGTCTCACTCTATTCCTCTTCCCTTCTCCCCTTGTCTTCCCCCTAGCTATCCTCCTCGACCTTTTATCTTGTCTTCCCTTCTCTCCCGTTAGAAGTAATGCCCCTTAAATCCAGTTAGGAGGCCTGCAAGCTTCCACAGTGAGATCTGGGGCAGAGCCTAAGCGGAAATCAAACTGGGTGCATTTCAGCCTTAAAATGTGACATAATGGTGACATCAATCTGAATTTTCCTGATAATCAACAGACCAAATTTCGTGCAGTTTACACAATAAACCTACAGGTCAACCAAAAGCTTGTCGTCAGTCGTTTACGCAGGACTCACTCAGGGAAAAAACTGAAATCACAACTCATTGGGGTGCGTAGACCTCCCAGATCCCCTAAATGACGCACCTGCATGCATAAAGCAGAAACATTAAATACCAAAAAATCTTCGTAAAAACCTTTTACTAGTATTTTGGTAAGTTTTCTTATTATTTGAAATATTATTCAGCTAATATTCTTTTTATTTGCAGTCGACTAATAAGCGACTGCAAATAAAGAGAATAATAAGCACGATGTCGTTGGTTTGACTCCTGGTCAGGTCTATCGTAGTTACTACTTGAATGAGTAACTGTCTGTCCGCGAACAGGTAAACCATCTCAGTAAATAATCAACACCAAGGTCAAGTCAGCCTTCGAGAAAGGTGAATCAAGACAAGTACTAGCTGTGTGGCTGGACTTGAGACGAGACTAAACGTGTACTAGCTATTCCAATTCTGTCCGACCGTCTGTCCTGCTGTCACAAGTTCACAACCCGGTAATGAATCAAGCCAAGGTGAGACAGAAACGCCGAGTTTCTCATCATATGATTGCGTAGGTGGCAGCACCAGTGCTGTCGTGCATCTGGTGAGCATCAGCTTAAATGTCTTGTACGTCTGACATAATTGTGCTATGCCTGCAGTGTAGCGATAAATAAATACACGTGAATATATCTGATACATTCAATATTCTCATAACATAAGAATCTCATAGCATAACTGTCTGTCGCAGCAACCACACAGGAAAAGAATATTTACATGTGTAACACACTGAAAGAAATTGCGAAGAGCAAGTTGCGCAATAAATCCACAACAAAACGAAACGTCTGTTTAGCAAGTCAACAACAAGTTGCACAACAAGACTTGACCGGAAATAATGTTTTATGTAAAAACAAAAAAGCAAAATGTGAAGAAAAATAAAACAGTCAATACTTCTACTACTGAGCAACAGCGAAACCATCGAGCAACAACACACTTTAACAATCAGAATAAGTTAAACAAGTTACTTATTTCAATAACAATTACAATCAACTATATGGCAAGTAAACAGCCTTCAGATAGTTGACAGCATCACTTTGAACGTCTATTGCATTATATTTGCCTAGTTTTTATGTACTTCAAAGCTGCTATTACGCCCGGGTCACAGACCCTTGCTGTGAAGCTCAGCATAAAACTACAACTTTTGTAGCTGTATTTAAGTCTTCAATGCGAGCAAATTTTATTAGAAATGAATAAAAAATGTAAATCATCATTTACAGTACTGAGCACATTCCGAAAGCTGCAGAGACAACAAACATGCAGATGCATACAAAGAGATTCCATCTACATTCTGCTGAGCAGTGAAATAATACAGCACCATAAGGCACCATATCAAAAATAGCAACTATTCTACTTATATGATGATATGAATAGTTTTATACAAGTGCTATATAGCAAGCCCACTGTATGAGTTCATTCAACATGAAAATATACAATTTAATAATTATAAAAATAACAACAGCAACACACTTTATTTCAATAACCAGTTAAAGCAGCAAGTTAAGTCCAAAAAAGTAAGCACAGAACACACAATGGTTATGCAGTTAACACCAGAGTCGAGAAATAACTGATAACAAGAAACATAAATAATACTACTAGTCAACGAGCTATTGTTAGAGTGTATTACAATCAGACTCATCACCAAAGCTGTATGCAGTAGATGATAGTGTAGTATATAGACCCCGGCGCCATCAAATTTCGTCGACTTGTCACGTACAAAATTTCCACGGCGTCAAAGTCGTCGACTGATAAGTCAAGCCTTTTCCTGTGCTGCCGCCATCACATTTAATGTCCAGTTTTTCAATGCAATCGTTAATTTTTTAATGTACATTTATTAAGATATTTTATAGAATTTCCACATCCAGAAATGAGAAATTGGTCTCTTGGTGGATGAAGAAAGATAAAGACAAAAGTTATAAGTCAACTGGGTGATGTGACTAAATTTTTTTTAAACACAGCAAAAAAACAGTCAACAGGTGAGGTCTACTTTTGTTGTGACTTTAGCCCAAAATCGAAGTTTTGTCATAGCCAAAGACAATACCAAATGTGTGGGAACTGTGGGTGTAAGATTGCAGTCGTAAAATAAAATCAAAGTGAAACTTGACCTCACCTAGTGGCGATGAGCCTACAAAATCGTCATCAAAAAACTGTCATGCCAACGCTCTCTGAAAAATGAGACACGTCGAAGAGTCAGTCAAATAATTTTGGCATCAGTCGCAAACGCAGGAAGCCAACGACACCAGGGTCTGATGGTAAGTCACTGGTAGAATCTGTGAACTACAAGCTCCAGCAGTGATGGTGCAGCATCAACGTCAATGTTGTTGCGCCGCAGCTCGTCCAGTCTGGCTTCATACCGATGTTTATCACGACCCAACTTCCAGCCGACGCGTACCATGAGCTGCAGAACGGGCACGAGGTAAGGGCTGCACACGTCGCTGCTGTGCGTCACAGAGTCGCTGAAACAGTCGAGAGCGCGCTCGGCATAGATGTACGTCGTGCGGTGGTCGTCAACAGCAGCGTGCGCTGCAATGATAGCACACAGTGTCGCTGTCACCTATACAAGCACAAACAAAACTCCAAGAAATGAGTCTTAAGTTACACGACTTTCTATCAAGCATTTAATGGCAACATCACAACTGCAACGTGTGCACACTGTGGCACTGAGAAAAGAGAAAGCATTTACTTCTGTCATGCCCAAAATGGGCAGCAGAACACCAGTAATATTTTGGTGACACTAATGACATCACAGATGTGTTCCTGGACTATAAGATCCTGGCAGAATTCCTCATCTCCTTGGTCACCTCTTCCACTCGTCATTAGACACAGCCCAATGGGCTACTCATTAACAACATTTTGCAACAGATATCCTACCTAGTCTACCATTCTGCATCATTAACTGACCTTTTTTTGCTGCACCACATGATTAAACTAAATAAAAGAGAAACAAATTTTAACTTTCAGCCGAATTATAACCACACACTACTAAATTAACATCATTAAAACATATTCGATGCTAAGAACAGTTGACAGCAAATGAAACAATAGAAGATTAAAAACATTATGCGCCACTATTAAACATATGTATAGACCAAAAATATGACGGTTACTTTACCTATAGACGTAGACAGTTACGTAAGACAAAAATCATTCACAAAATGTACATAAGAATAAAAGAATAATAATGATAAATTATAAAATAAAAATGACAGCAAGCTAAAAACGAAAAAAAGACTACAGTAAGAAAGTAGATGCAAAGAGATTAGCTAATTATAATAATAATTATTACAATAAACAAAGAGATTATGGTGACGCTGTCACATCAACGACGTTGCAAGTGCACTGTACAAAATAAAAATAACCTCTGGGTCTGTGTCTCCATGCAGATGTGCTTGCAGTCTCCAGGCTGACCTCAACAGGGTCAGTGATCCAGTGTAATCACCATCAACAATCCGCCGGTAACCCTCCCGTAAGTCGTCACCATACAAGAACTCAGCCAGCTCTGAGGACGTGCGCAGTGCAGCAACGGCAAATATGTGTGTGAGATACTGCTCAAATGCTCGAGAGCGCTGAGCAATCGTCGACGGCTTGTAGTTGCCGCTGACCCGCTTCCCAGGAAACGAAATGTCACGCATCAGAGCCGGGTACTGGTGTCGCAGGGCGCTGTTCAGTCGAGCAAAGTCGGAATATCGGCGGTTGACTTTGGCCGGCGAGCTGTCCGTGACATCGGGCCTTACCATTAGCACAGTGTACACCTACAAAAGCAAGACAAAGTTCAAGATGAAAGCGGCTTTCTGTGACTTTCCAGGACGTTTTTGCATGCATTTCCTGGAAGCTTGTACGGCCATTTTTTATGGCTTCCAGTAATCTCACACTCTCAGAAGGCTTTCTTTCAAACCATCAAGCAATGACAGATAAACTTACAAATGTCCATTGTCTGTAAAAGTAATAACAAAACATAGTACTTCAGATCACCTACAATGACTGAAGCAACATTAATAGGCTTTGTACTAGTGATGATTCGATATCAGGATTTCAATTTTTACACGCGACAGCAGAATGCTTTGCGCGTCTTAGCCATCGTCTGGGCGTCTGTCTGTCCATCCGTCTGTCCATCCATCCGTCCGTCTGTCACACTCGTGATCTGTATCAAAACGGTGCAAGCTAGGATCACGAAATCTTCACTGTGGGCTGCTCCAAGTTGTCTAGTTTATCGTGACGAAATTTCATGCCACTGCGTGCAGGGCTTCTCCTCGAACGAGGGTGTCAAAGAGAGGTACCCCCCTTAAAAAGACGTCATTTTGCCGTTATTGGCTCGAATAATGTGAAAACGGTTACAGATAGGTACATACATGCTGCTTAATGACAGGCTTTTGAGATTTATCAACATCGATGACCTTGAACGACCTTGAACCCCCAAAAAGGGATTTTTAGTGTATTTTTTCGCAATTTTTGGATGCTGCGCACATTTCAACACTGAATTGTGCTGAAATGGATGGAAATAGACCAAGACAACCTGCATATGAAATTTTCAGCATTCAGCATAGATTTTAGCAGTCCAAGTCCCGACCCCCTAAATTCAAGGAGGCCGGCGCAGGCAGGCGTCAAAGACAGCTACCCCCCTAAAAAGTGGTTATTTTACCGCAATTATCTCGTGTAGCGTGAAAACTGTTGCAGATAAGTACATACATACTGCTTATCATAACAAGCACTGGTGACAAGCTTTTTATTGCTGTAAACGTCGATGATCTTGAATGACCTTGAACCCTCAAAATAGGGGTTTTAGTGAATTTTTCTGCGATTTTTGGCTTCGACACACATTTTAAGAATGAATTGCGCCGAAATGGCTGGAGATAGACCTGGACATTTTGCACATGACATTTTTTAGCATAGAACGTACATTTTTAAGAATCTACAAGTAGTTATTTTACTGCTATTGGCTTGTGTAGCTTGAAAACGGTTGCAGATCTGCAAAAACATGTTGCTTATCATAACAGGCAATATAGTGACAAGCCTTTTATTGGTGTAAACATCGATGACCTTGAATGACCGTGAATTTCTAAAATAAAGGTATTAGTGTTTTTTTTTGCAATTTGTGGCTGCGGCATAGTTTTCAAGAGTGAATTGCGTCAAAATGGATAGTGTTCAATCAAGAGAACCTGCAAATAAAAACTGCTAAGGCTGTCGCGCGTCTCATGAGCTTTGCTCAAATCACTTGTAATACGATATTTTGAAAATAACGTGATATCAATATCGATATTTTTAAAATGATAAGTATGTAAATCTTATACAAGCATCTTAAGACGTGACGTTCACCAAGGCAGTTTCCTTTATGTAGATACTAAAATGTGTCAGTGAACTTAAAAATTGACTATAGACTGTCATAGGTATGGTTAAGTTACGACACCATAGTTAGTTTGCTTCAGTCAGTTTGTTGTTTTCTACGTTTATTCTCATTATTTTGGTAATGCAGTACCGGTAATAAAAATATAAACTTATGGCAAAAAATATCATGATATATCAAAAATATCGTGAAATATAAAAGATATTGTGATAATATCAAAAAATTTGATATTTTTTTTGATGATACGATACGATACGATATATCGATATCGAAAACGATATATCAATATTTTCAATGTATCAAATCATCACTACTTTAAAATACCATAAAAGCACTTAGAACAAAATGAAATTCATGTACAAACCACATATTTTTCATCGCCATCACGCACGACTTGAGCATCAATGATCTCGAACGTGATGCTCACAGGCCCCGGACGACTTGTCCGACCATCTAATGTCTCAGCATCAGCCCCATGTGACTGACCTAAGTAAATAAGAATTTCAGCACACAAAGAACATTCTTGCAGTGTAATGCACATGAAACTGTACAAATCCAATAAGTTTAAAGTAACAAAAGCATGTGGTGCTATACATGTAGATAATAATTAATGCCAACAATATGCACATCTAAAGCATAAACCACATTCAACTTAACTACATGAGAGTCTAGTGATCTGAAAGTAAATGCAAGCAGAATACGAATCTGATAAAATCCCTTTAGAATGCATGGTGTTATTGACCGTGCGCACGCACAGTCCGATGTCGCGCACAAAATGTTATAGACCGTGTGTGGTCCATTAAAGTCGCGGTTAACTTTCTCGCCTGCATACAGTCTGAACTTCTGAAGTAGATTGAATGACATCTTAAATGGCATTACATCATCTAATTCATGTACCTTGGTGTGAATTCTTGGCGGCGCTTTTTTTTGAAGTAAAGATAAACATTAATCAAAGCCGAATATCAGCTACCAACCAAGCCATGTAATTATCTCTAAGTGACCTGAAAAGTTATTAACGTATGCACCCTCATCATTGTTGCGCACTGAGCCCATGAAGTGGCCTCAGCACTGAGTGGCTGCTTATGTGGTCACCCTCCCCACAGGTAAAGGTACGCACCCTCATCATTCGTCACTCTGTAGTAAATAAGTAAAGGCAGACAAAATTGCAAGTTTTTATGATTAAATTTCACGTAACGTGTGCAATTTGTGCACGGTAAATAACACTTTGTGACTGCATACATACTGTGCATGCGCACGGTAAATATAATCATTGCTTTAGAATATCTCACATGTACTTTTACCAATAACTGACGCTATGACCACAATAATCTACTTCCTATGACTCATAAACTGCACTCAACGCCAGCAGTGAACAGAACTGATTGGTAATCACAATACACATTCTTCGTTTCCAAATTTAAGATATACGTTAAATAAATATAATGAGCAAAAAGTATGTTACCAGTTGTTTCGACAGCATCAATTGCAGTTTGAGATGAAGTAGTTTCTGCAGTAAATGTCAAAGTTCCATTAAACTGACTTGTTGAAATGTCATCATCAATCAGATAATCTTCTGCATATGTTGCCATATCAATGTCTTCATAACAGACCTGAAACAGTACAAAGATCTGACATCATAAACCGAACATCTCTGTTAACTCGTCAAACGATTATAATAACATCCCTGCATAATATGTGCAATTTTATTTCTAGTTTTATATAAATTTTCCGCAGAAGACATAAAACACTGGGAACAGACAAGGTAACTAGAACTTCCGTTCCAACGTACGTTCACTACCGGGAGCGAAAGTTCACAGACATGAAACCTTCGCTCCCCTAGACCAAAAACTGCTGATAGAGTTAGCAACAACGATGACCAAGATAACATACAAAGTGACAAGAAGTGACAAACACTTACAATACGACTTTAACACTAAAATCACAATGGAAAACAACAATTGTTTATTGTTTACAAATATTTCGATTTGCCTAAACATCGTATCACCTACAAAGATGTAAGTAAGTAAGCATTACGCAGTTCGTAAAACAAGTAACTGAACCAAAACTATAAACGACTAACAACGTAAAATGCATTAAAAACAAAAATAACAATTTAGTAAATTTTTGAGATGTTGCTAAATTAACTAATTAAGTGAAATGGCGCAAAAAATATATTAACGTTGATTTTGATAATGTACCAGACCGTAAGCGTTCAGCAATTAGGCAGCGCCTGTTTGTTTACATTTGTTACCGGTGCACTTTTGTTTTGTTTCTTCTTCGTCGTAGTTGCTCTGTTATTATGTGAATTGTAAAAAGCGAATGGAATGTCAGTCATCATATTCCTTGTCAATAAGTTGATGTAAGTTTGAAGTACAGTTTAATATGTTCAAGTAAGTAAGTACCTGTTGTGACAAGTATTTTCTGATACTGGGCAGCGGGGCTCATGGCTGGCGTAATGTGAACTTAACGCATCGGACACTAGCACTAGCACTTGCTTGAGGAATTTTTTAGCTATATGGTCGAAATTTTTTACTCCTATTATGTGTCAAGTGTTTAAACATAACATGTGTAAATATAGCATTTTTGATGACTTGTTTTTGCTGCTTGTTGGTGAGCACATACCACTGAATTCTGTTGCCCTAGAATGTGAATGCAGATGTGTGTTTATGAATCTGTGCATATACTTGTGTTGCGCAGTTGTAGGAAGAAGCTGCCAGTTGATGTCTTTCATCATATCAGCACTCGTCTTTTGTCCGTCAGTGAAACTGCTATCGCTTTACGACCTTTCATATTTTCTGTTCATCCAGACTTATTTGGAAAATTTCCAAAGGAACAGGTGATAATGACAATATACCTGCCTTTGAGATATATAGTAATGCTCACTGTCAGTGTTTGGTATCTTAAGATGGCATATAGTTTGCTCAACAATCAGCAGACACATGTCGCCTTGCCCTGTCACTGGTCACTGTGTGCTCTCATGTTTGCCACTAGTATGAATGAGCATCAGAGCCTTAGACAGACGGTTACTAAGGAGAAATGTGTGCAGCATGATGTAATTTGACACCACATTGCTGTGAGGATCAAATGTGACCGTCTCAATTCCTGGTCTTAATGGTACATCACATGCTAGCCACCACATGCATTGCACAGTGAAATGGTGGGTGAGTGCAGAGATGGCAAAACAAAGCAAATGAATCCTAACGTTCGTTACAGTTACGCTCAGACAATGCACTTCACTTTCCATGTGCATCCCTGACAGCGCCGCAGCATGTGGCTGGACACTGATGATTTGACGTATTGCTATTGGTATCGGGTATTGGTATCGGCAGTAGCCAATAATATTGGGTACTGGGTATTGGGTGGCTTTTTTGGTATCATTTTAACCCTAAATGTCACTTTGACAGCAGAGTTGATGCACTTGTGAAGTTCAAAGTTAATGAGATTAGAAGAGTATATAATAAATGATAAATTTTATTTCACAAGTGTATGAAATTTAGCCACCAAAATCCTGTAGCTGACCAGTTAAACGTCATCACTTGAACCTCATTACTGGTCTGCTAGACTTTGAGTTTTTTTTTATGTTGTGTGTAATATAGGTCTAGTGCATAGTGTTAGATTTGATTTGTGGCTGGCAGGCTGTGAATGAAGAATCTCTGAAACATCTGAATGAATACATTAGCCAGCTGCACCAGCAGCAACGAGCTTCACCATTGAAACTGACGTTCTATGTCAGGCCTCTAGCTTCTGATGACGCATTACCTGGCACTGACACCAGCCACAGATCTCGTATGTTGTATCATGTTGCACTGCTGCTGTGTTTAGTTTACTTATTTTTTTCCGTAATTTGATTTTCATATATTGCACAAGTACAAACTGCAACCAATCGAAAGTGACATGCAGTGAAAGAAGTTGGCTCGCTAACATTAGTTACATAGTGTTAACAGTGTTACCTTTCCTACAGCATTTTGGTATTCAGTTACTTTCATTATCAGTGTGTTCAAAAATCACATTATTTGGTGATCAGTTGATTAATACATTTTGTCTATTGCATATGGAAAAAATCGGAAAGTAGCATCCTTACAACTTATCGGGTGATTCAGCTATTAATTGGCTAGGCAATTCATTGTCGTACAATGACGACTGTCATTTCTGCTTAACCGCTTGCATTCAGAATAAGGCTGCTGGTAATGACTATGAACTAGATTATATCGCACACATTTCACAGTTTTCATGATAAGATCCACTCACATTATGTCTGACGTTGCAGCTTTGAGCCCCTCCCCTATAAAACTGGTTCAAGTAAATGCTGCTGACAACTAGCTGAACTATTCTACTGATCAGAATGTCCTGCACTGTTTATGTTGTCCAAATTTGTCTACAGTAATCATGTTCATTTACATTTCCTTGTAGCCTGTGGTTTTTAACAGTACTTTTCACAATGTTTGACTTCAGTAATCCAGTCACTGTCATATGCGTCTTGATATTAGCACAAACCGAGCAAACAAGGATTTGCATTTTTGAAATAGTTTTGGGTGACTGATTAGTGAGTGCATACATACCTGATAAGAAGTTCCAGCTATTTTTATGTGGCATATAATTATATGCCACAAGGATTATTTTGTGATTGCATTGTTCAGATTTATATTTTATGTTTATCACAGTCAGCACAGTGACTTTGTTTCATCTGTATTGGTGTAGGTAATTTTCGGTCGGTTCAGATCGTGCTGTCAACACAGAGTCTTCATGATGCAGTGAGGGAGGTGTTGTCATCATGCAGTTTGCCATTGGATTACGTCGATGCTGTGCTGCAAGTACCCAGTGGTGCTAGCGTATCACAGGACCAGCATTTCTCTCATAACATCCGGTCAACCATCATTGAACGTTTTTATGGGTTTAGTGGCCATGATATGCCACAAATCCGTGTACACCGAATGGCTTGTGATATGCTCAGGTTGTTACAATTCTTACCATAATTATCTTGTGGTTTACTAGTGCCTATCTTTAGTTTTTGATTAACCAGCTTTTTTCAATTCTACTACAGATAGTCAGCCCTTTCAGGGTTGCTGGGATAAATTATTTTGCACTGTGACTGAATATTTTTACTAATACTTAGCGAACGGCAATAAAAAAACGCTGAAGTTGCTTGAAAATGTTTGGTAATACAGTGTGTATCTGGGACATTTCCCATAGCAGGAATGTTGTTTTAGTTCAAAAGGTCAAAGGTCACAGTTAGTGTTTGCACAGTGCAATGTATATACACTTGTATATGTACTTGGTGGGTGGCTGCATATTTTGTCGCTGTTGGATTTGTTACATTTGTTATAAGACTTTAGAACTACAGAGCTCTGTGAATTGGGCATAATGCCTGTTTATTTGCCATAGATTTACTGATGCATTGAATGCTGTTGTACAGCAATTGGTTGGCAAAGAACGTTGACCGAGGTCGCTGCAAGGCTCTGAAGGTTGCTCCGATTCGGCAGGAGATTTCCCGGCTGAAAGACTTGATAATGCGGGAAACCCAAGCAGCTGATATTCAGTGGCAGAGCAACTGGACACTGCGATCTTACCATGCAGCTCTCAAAGGATTGCTGCGCATCTGTCGACAAAATGCTTCTACTATTGACCTTGAAGGTTGTTTGCAGTATCTAAACTTCTCTTTTTGTTACAGTACTATACAGAACGCAATAAAATTATATACAAAGAAGTTCCTACCTTGGTGCAGCATTCGCCAATGAAGTTTGGACCAAGAGTTCGGCTGCAAACGATTTTTTAATGCATTTTGAGAATGAAAACAAGAAATTTGAGCTAATGCTCACAAGATGCACGAAAGCCTACAACAGTTCCGGTTAAATAGTGTAGCTGAAAATTGGGGTGTTCCCACTAAGTTAATATACAAATACCAAATTCTCTATCTGGATTGAATACTAGTAACGATAGTACCATGGCGCCACCTTGTGAATGATACAGACTTGTGTCGTAACCCAAAATCACCAAAAATCCATAAAACCCCCTACTTTGGCGTTCAAGGTCATTCAAGGTCATTGAATTCGGTGCCAATCAAGAGCCAGTATATGACTTTTTATTAGTGATTAATAGTAACCTAGGCCCTATCTCGCACCGTTACTGAGATACAGCGACTTATTGGCCAAAAATTGCAAATTTTGCCCACCCCCCTCTCATTTAGCGCCCTCGTTCAGGGTGACTCTCTTCGAATTTATGGAAAAGCTTACGGTTTTTGAAACTAGAGTCTTCCGGCAGCCGACGGTGAAGATTTGGTAATTCTAGCTTGCATCGTTTTTGAATGATCCACCTGTGTGACAGACAGACAAATAGACAGAATTGCGATGGCTAAGACGCGCTGAAAGCAGTAGCTGCTTTTGCGTGTTAATTACAGCTGGTGATGACACTTTTGGGCATTTTCTGTAACATTTTCTGATCGCAGCTGGTGAGTCGGTCTCTGCGAGTTTGTTTGCCGTATGTTCATTGACAATATGGTTTACATTAGAAGCACGCAAGGCTTGTATGTTGGTTGTAGGTCGAACAGTAGTGTTTGGTGCTGACACAGGCGTCTGTGTTCAGGGTCATGTCATCTTACGTCACGACGTCATCGCCGATCATTGGCTCATGGTATGTTTCTCTCTCACTGTTTCTCTGATGCTTGTAATACTAACTATAATTGACAGTGGTACTATACTGTGTCTGGAAAAAAAGTAGCCCCCTAGACATCGTATAATAGAAATGTCAATTCTGAACAAATCTTGAATAAAACTTTGTACTCTTAAATCCTAATAAATTGTTGAAGCTATCGCCAAATTTTGTTGAAGAATATTTTTAGTGGAGCTATTGTTATTGATAACAAAATGTCTCTGTGTGATGTCTAGGAGGTTACTTTTTCTGACACAGTGTACCGAGCAGTGTTGTGGCAACTGGTGACTTGGTAGTCGTCATCAACAGTATCCGAGTACAGTGTAACAAGGTTTAAGGCTTTTGTCTACTAGTACACTGGTATCATCTGCTTTCACTCTAGCATTAACCAGATGTTGTCATGTTTCTTCACTTGATACCTGACACTGTGCAGTGAATGATAGGCATTGCGTTAAGTCTGTTTAGCCCTTGCATACTCACTTATTTTATTGCTTTATCATTTTATTTTCTTATCGTTAATTTGGATTGTGCTGGATTCCAATTAAGTAAACTTTTGAGAGTTGTTGTGGCAGTTTTTTTTCGCATTTTCTGTCATGAAACTAGCAGTGTGTCACAAAGAAAGTGCATTTCACAGTTATTGAGTGTTTTTGTAACTCGGTATCGTGGACAGACAAAAATGTTGACTTTTTGAAAAAAATAGATGATTTTAGATGCTTGTCATGATGTCATTGTATCTACTTTATAATGTTTTGGTTGATGTGACTTTGGAGATTGTGATTGATCAAAATTTTCATCAATTGTTGTTCCAAGTTTTAGTATTGATCTTGTGATCAATCACTTATTTCCGGTGTTCTGAAATATCTGTTATATTTTTTATGAATTTGTTATATTATTATTGTTCAAGCAACAGTGTTGTCTGATCAGCATGTGGAATGTGGCATTGTGTCTAGACACTGAGGTCTTTAGATCAGTATGATGCTATTCTATCCAAGATTCCTGCTGCTGAATGCTATCTCTCATCACTGCTCGGTAACATTGAGATCGCCCGCCAGCCACATCAGCCTGTCACCATGGCACAGGACTACCTGTGGCAGCTACGCAAGCTAACAGCTGGTGTTGCCATGGAGAAGGTTCAACGTGGGGGGTCTGATGATTCTCTGATTCATACCAACATCGACGGTGTTCAGCTCGTTGTTGAATGGTATTGACTGTCTGCAGTTGTGCTTTCAAATAGTGAGATACCCAGTACTAATGTGGCCATGGCATTGTTTATGCTGAAAGAGTTTACACTGTTGGGCAGCTGCTAATTTTTGGAACAAGCCAGTCAGCTTGAGTCTCAGATCTGCCAAAGTGGCAGCTGTATTGTCTGTTTTCACCATTGTCAATAATTACTACTTGGCCCCAAAACTAACATTCATGTTACTATCCCATGGGGGTAAAGGCTGAGTTGTCGTGGGTGGGTGGCTGGTTACATACAAAAATGTAGTTTACCCCAGCCAGATTGGGGTTTGGAGAGCATTGTTTTCCGCAGCATGGTCTAATGTTATGGCTCCAGCTGACAGTGATTTTAAAGTTTTTTTTGTAAAAATTAAATGCATGCTGTAATACAAAAATGCTCTAAATTTTTAAATTGTTGTTGCATTATTGAATTACAGGCCAACTGTATGACATTTTTGTTGCAGATTTAGTTCTGAATTTGTGTTAAATTGCTGTTCATAATTATTTATCATTATTACCGTCATTATAGCTACTGTGCTGCCATGTCAGTTGAGAGTCAGATTACATGTGCTGTTTTTCAGTACAACCGGATCTCCGGTGGTGACTCAGTGTGGTCAGATTCTGGTGCCTTCAAACTGTGCTGCTTTTCTGGTTGTTGATTTTATCAATGAACACGTGGGTGAGGCGCGAGTGATTCGACAACAGTTTGAAAGGTTAGTACTCAGTATGGACACTGACACTAGTCATTGTGTATTAGTTTCAGTGGAGTCATGGAGATCTGTCCTCCCCAAAATAATTTTTGGCCTTAAATTTTCACAAAAGGGGGTTTTTAGCTTAAAATTTTGCTTTTCTGGGTGAAAATTTTCGGCCAACCCAACATTTAGGGGGTGCTCATGCTCCCTCCTCCACTGTTGGTGATGGGGATGTGTTTTGCAGGAGACAGAAGGCATATGTCGGCGTCATAGAGCGATGCTGCACTAAGCTCGGTCTGGAGTCATTGACTCGGGATGCAAGTGTCACGGACGTTCAGATGGAGTCATGCTGTCACAGGCTGCTCAAGCTCCATGAACTGTCCGCGCTGACGACCGATCTTACATCGTGTAGGCTCAACGTGGCTCAGTTTTATTCCGTCATGTCGGACGGCGATATCTGCATCCCATGGAACTTTGATGATGTTTTCTGAGAGATTTCGTTTAGCTGTTTATGGGAAACACGTCCCAGAACTATGGAGCTTCACCTGCCATACTGGATCACAGGGTGTTACCTGCCACCAGACACATGTGAACGCACTTTACCTTAACCCCAGCCAGACAGGCCGGTGCTCAATTTACCTACCCTGAAGGGATGGAAGGCTGAGTTGATCTAGGTTTTGGTTACCTCTCTCTCCTTATATTCTTAGGCTGCATTCATAAACTCGCACTGGGAATTCCAGGTTATGACCCAGCCGTTTACAAAGTAATAACCACAACTGGGTTGATAGTTTAAGAATGCTCGGTTCTCTACCCGGATCGCTAACCCAGCGACCCTGCTCGCTAGTAGGATCGTCTGGTTATAGATGATGTCATCGTTTGTTGTCAGTAATGAGGCCTATTATTTTCTCAAATATTTCACTTCTGTGCATTGTTTGCTGAATCTTGTCTGCCATTACTTTTATTATTAACTGCAATTTTCGTGATGTTTACGCACACAGAAAATATATCAGATTACTGTACGCTGCACGCGACTGCCATGCCCACCGATTTAACTGATTGTTCATAAACCGCATAAAACCCGACTTACCCAGCATAACTGATGCCAATTATACAGGTTAAGTTGATGAACGCGATCTTAGATGGTTTACCTGTTCGCAAACAGTCACCGGTGGCAGATAGACGCAAACTTGTTGCTTACTTTAACAAGCACTATTAACAAGCTTTCCATGAACAGCAACATTTATGACCTTGAACTATCTTGAAATCTAACAAGCTGATTTTTAGTCAATTTTTTGGAGATTACAGGCTGTGATGCACGTTTTAACAGTGAATTGCACTGATATGACTGGAGATACACTAGGACAACCTGCATAGTACAAAATTTTTATCGTTGAATGTAACTTTTAACTCTCTGAGCTTTGACCTTGTTTGTTTAAGGAGTCATTCCTATTGAGGCCTCAGTTATGTAATTTGATACTATATAGCCTTCATTATCATCATCGTGTCGAATGTCAATTGGTGAGCTTTGATTTCTTTGTAGTGGGCCTTCGTACAAAGTTACAAAACAGTGTCATTTGGTTAGTTTTCTAAATATTAAAAATCCGAAATATACGTTTTGTATGGAATTTAATTCTGAGTTGCAGCTGTGGGTTTTATGACGATTTCACTGTGACATTAAATATGGCGACAGCCACTGAAATCTTCCCTTAACGAACAGCGTTCTGTTATTGTATTTTTGCGGGTAAAAAAATTAATGCAAATCAGATCTACTTTGAAATGCGTCCAGTATGTGGTGACAAATGCTTTTCGAAGTGAACAGTTCACGTTTGATGTAAAAATATGCTAGATTGGCAGAAATTTGTAATATATCCTGAGGTGCAATCAGTCGTTCTTCAGTGGCATGGACAGCAGCCAGCATCGTTCTCTGTATTGGGCATTCAAAAGTTTGCTGACAGATCGAACAAATGTTTGAGTGAATTCGGATGATATGTTGAAAAATAAAACATTCGTGTTGAGCATTTAAAGATATTGCTTAACTTGTTAAGTTTATTCATTTTTTTCGTTCCTATGCTGCTTGTCACTTGCGAGTTATGACAGATTACTGGTGGGGAAAATAATACACACGTAGACTGCATTCTCTGAGCATATGATTTGTGACGTCATCATCAAAAAAATCTACATGTGTTAAGAATAAAATTTCCTACAAAACGTATATTTTGGATTTTTTAGATTTGGAAAACTAGCAGAATGACACTGTTTTGTAACTTATTTATTGAACAACCCTCGTAGTAGCTGCATGTGATAGCTTTATATGATCTGTTCTTTTACTTATCTCTGTTTGAACTGTGAACATTTTTGCACTTGAATTAGTATTGGTTACTGTTACATAATTGAAGTTGTCGCTGTTTAGCCAGAAGACTGAGTATAAATTTGTTGCTTAAATGAAAATTAAATGTATTGTTACATATCTGTGTATTTTAATTTCTTAACAAGCACTACTTCTGGTGTTAAATTGTTTTGAAAGTTGTTTATTTCTTGCAGTTTTTAGTGCATGTTGAGTCTTTATTGTTACTGAATTAATGTGTTGTTTTTTAAGTAAATTTGTCATATATGTGTTATATGTATAGTAGACTGCTGATTTATTGAAGAAAATAGTGGTTGATTTTAAGAAATTGGTTATTTAATGTTTATACATAATACAATTGGCATAATTTTTACTTCAGAATGTGCTTTGCATGTATAGGTTACGTGCATGCTGACCACAGCATGATAGTTTATCAGGCTAGTTGAGAGGAGGGGGAAAAGTTTTCCCCAAGTCCGTGACGTTTTGGGCCCCCAGGGGCCCTACTATCGCTCAAAAAATATATTTGCTATATGTTTGGCAACAGAAGTGATCAACTGAATTGAGCTTACATTAGTTGTATTATTTTGCAACAATTTTCCAACAAATCTGACTATTTCTTGAATGAATGAATACAGTAGTATTTTTGTCTGCTCCACTAGGACAACCTGCAGTGTTACTGCTGTAAGAACAATAGACTAAGACCCACAAAATTATACAAAGACCTCCCACCACCAATGATTTACTGTAATGATGCCACCTGTGGTCTTTGAACACTATTAAACCCCAAAAATCTAAAATACCGCTAAAATGTAAAGATTTTTATAATAAACTGTTTTCTACTCTGTTGTGCAGAATACTAACCAAACCTAAAGGGTAGATTGACAGTATTTTCCTTATTAAATCGATCACCGCTCAAAAATGTCAGCGAGATAGGCACATTCAATACGTTTACGTGTGATCTCAATTTTAGTTGACCTAAGTCAACAAAGGTTTGACCTAAGTCGAGACCAAGTTTGTTTTATCATCAAACGTTGTGGTTTTAGTTCTCATGCGTGCTTTCTTACTTGAGTATTCATTAAACTATTCGATGAATACTCTAGTACCGATAGTAAATTAGTGGACTGCACATCCCTAAATGCTTGGTCGGAAATGACGTCATGAACAGCTGATGCTATTTTTGGTTTATCTTTGTTTATCTACACAATATGAAAGTCGAATTTTGTTAGATTTGTACAGTTCGGTGGACGTCGCGCAGTAGAACGGAAATCGTTTGTGCCATAACTGTACGCGTTGTGTTCTAGAGCGTTATTTAGACAATCTGATCGGTATGGGATCAAAGCTGAGTAGTGCGAGCGACTCGGAGACACTGGCGGAGAGTGCGGCGGCCACGGCCATGTCCGGTTCTGTCGGCGGACTAAATCGTACCCATCACAGCAGACATCATCACTATCACCGTCATCACATGACAGCCGGCGCGGCACGATCCCGTGCGCGTAGTTTCGCCGGCGGCGGAGCAGCCAGTGGCTCGGCGGGCAGCGGCGCGCTTGACATCGACGTGGGTGGTCTCCTGGATCTGGATCATCGACCGCGCAGTCGTTCGCTCGTATCGGCCGGATCCGTGCCAGTTCGAGTCTTTTCGTTTGGTACGATAGTTCGTTTTTCTTTCAGTGGCTTTGAAGTCAATAGTAGTTTAAAGACGGTTTGGCTGCTGGTCGATTGGGTCGCAAAAAATGTTGAATTCCAAGAGGAAAAGCTATTTTCACTAAATGCGTACTGAACCAGATATTTCATTTTTGGTGCGAGATCCCAGACGTTGGCTGTCCTTTGTGTTGGGTGTTTTTGTCGCCATTATTATTCATTTCCTTTATCAATGAACTGGCTGACCTCCTCGGACCCATGTTTGTTACCTCCAAACTCTTTGCTGACGATTAAAAAGTTTACACTGAGGTGCTAACAGCTGTCGATAGAGACTGTTTGCAGCTTGCCCTCGATCGCATTGCAGCATGGTGCAGCGACTGGCAATTACAGATCGCTATTAAGAAGTGTTGCTTACTACGTATAGGCCCTATACCCACTGTCATTGATCTATACATTAACGGTAGTCAGTTGCCAGAAGTCTCTACTGCCAAAGACCTTGGCATCACCTTTGACAGTCATTTGTCTTTCACTACGCATATTAGCTCTATTACGTGTACTGCCAATCAGCGTGTTAATTTGCTATTTCGTTCTTTTCTTACTCGTAACCGATCTGTGTTGGTCAAAGCTTATGTTACTTGTATCAGGCCTATTTTGGAGTATAATTCAGTAGTCTGGTCTCCCTATAAAATTGGTGATGTCTCCTGTATTGAAAAAGTCCAGAGGTTATTTGCCAAGCGCCTTCCTGGGCTAAATAATTTAACTTATCGTGAACGACTTGTTGTAACTAATCTTGATTCTCTCGAACTAAGGCGCCTTTGTGTTGATCTCATAATGTGCTATAAAATAGTCTTTAGATTAATTGATGTGGACTTCTGTGTGTTTTTTCATTTTGACCTTCTTGCAGTACTCGTGGCCATGATTATAAATTGTTTGCCGAGCAGTCTACCCATAATGTACGCTATCATTCTTTTGCTAGGCGTGTTGTTGGACCCTGGAATAGACTCCCGGCCCATGTTGATTTTTCTTCTCACGTTAGGTTCAAGGCTTTTCTTAATCGTACTGATTTGTCTAATTTTCTGTTATATTGTATTGATTAGGGTAGATGTTAGTGTTCCTTCTAGAGCCTTTCTATCCTTGGCTGGCATTTTGTTGTTTTTATTTGTGTTGCTGGTGTTGTCAATGTCAGTGCGGAAATAAATAAATAAATACATAGGTAAGGTGTACTTTGCGGAATGCAGATTGCGGAATGCAGAAATGTGAAAAAGTGTATTTTGCGGAATTTCACCTGCAGAACGTTCTGCAAATTACACCTTAGATTTTTTCCGCATTCTGCATTCCACAAAGTTCAAATAAAATTAAATAATCAACTTCGCGAAGGCTTCGGCTTACATTTGAGTCTTGAATCGACATCAGCGCATCACAAACGGCGCGGTCACGCAGTTGGCAAAGTAATCACATATTGACATCTTCAACTTAACTCTCAAAACGTTTTGAAGTCCGTTGACTCTCAAGCGTTAGCTGGCACATCACACATGAATGCAAGGTCAACTGAAGTAATCTAGATCATTAAGAAGGCCTACTCCAATATTTCACTTGAGAGACTACCATTAAGGCACGATCAAAGACAGCTAAAGAATTCAGCTCAAATAGGCCTACTCACAAAATGATTGCTGCCGCATTGACGGCCGAGCCGTCTGCTCAGGTGAGCCTAATTAAGAAGTCTTATAATATTGTTTACGATGTTTGAGTTCAACTGGCAAAAAACAAATCGTGCGTTCGTGCCACTGCCATTATGACACACTTTTGGCCACACACTGTAGTTCGCGGATAGTTAGGTCTATACCTGAGCAGATAAAGACACTATATTAGAGCTGTTCATTGCAACGACAAAAGTGCAGTATTTGCATTTAGCATTGCACGTTTGGCATGTTAAAATGCCAGTTGATATAATACAGTTATTCAATGCGGGTCACTTATTAGCCTGATACTAAATCAAGGTAACGTAGGCTACCAAAACAATGATAAAAATTAGCTTACTATATCTTCCTGCAAGACACAATGAGGCTTGTGAGCATGGTGGTCAAGCGCTCTGTAGAATTCTTCACTTATTCAGTTGACATAATGACACGAACATTTCTGCAATTTTAATTCCGCACAATACACCTTTTCGAAATTCCGCATTCCGCAATTTACACCTTTTTGCTTTTTGCATGTTTTCTTGCAGGTTTAACATTAGATGCATCTAAGAGCTGCTTCTAATACTTGAAACTGTTGTGTACAGATGCCATTTGCAAACCCGGGCTTATTAATAACCTTATTTGTACCATAATTTTGTCACTAACACAAACTGTCTTGGCTTTACGAACACTGCAGCACAACAGTGGCATGATCTTGAAACAGAGGAGCAGTGGTGTTTGATGAACATTTTGGCACCAGTATGATTAGGGTAAAGGTTAGGGTTTGTGACATGGCTAGGCTTAGTGCCAGTGATGAATCCAAGCCTATACGGGTGGATGTGCACCCACTTTCGACCCTGTATGTGAGTGAGCACTTTGCGTGCTCTGGCAAGTCACTAATTAATAACTCATGTCTCTGGAAAATAGAAGTAACTAGAAATTTGGGGCAAAGCCCAACGTGAGTCCGCCCGGCGCCCTAAGTCTGATTGGGGGAAATTAGGGGGGGTAAAGAGAATTTCCCCCGCATCAGTCACGTGGCCCGAACTCAAATGCATTGGCATACGCCGAACGCGCATTGTCGACTTAGGGTAGGTCAACATTAGCGCTTATAACTTGGTTCGTGGTGGACGGAATTTCACAAATTTTTTTTGTTCAACGCCGAAAGGATCGCTCTCGTCAACGCCGTTTAGATT
>Ga0209671_1000848_pt1 | contig 22940 bp, 7 predicted proteins | sample WorMetHERISLAND2_2_FD_187401 | JGI IMG/M metagenome (GOLD analysis project Ga0209671, IMG submission 187401) | Marine gutless worms symbiont microbial communities from Max Planck institute for Marine Microbiology, Germany - Olavius geniculatus... | ecosystem: Host-associated > Annelida >... | reverse complement strand
CCCCCCATTCAGTCCTTCGTCCGTCCGTCGTCGGTTGTCGCCAGTATTCCGTTTCCCCCGGCGCCTCTTTGCTGTTCTTTGTCTCTCCCTCCCTGTCCCCCTCCGCTGTCACGCTCCACTAACCTCAGCCGCGCGCCCAATTGCCCGTTGACAGTAGAAAGCTTTCACGCCACGGCGCGGGAGGCCGGATATTGGACCAAGTCGTAGGATATCTGTAAAAGTATAAACAGCAAGATGCGACGACGGAATTTGGTGACGACCGTACGTAGGCCTCGGACTCTGTAAGACGTCGATCCGCCGACGGACACCGTACGGGCTTTGACGAACATCTGTGTCCGGCACTTAGCGACCTACTGCAATAGTCTTGCATTTCGGTCTAACGCTTTCTTTTTACATCGCCTCTGCATCGTCGCTCTCGTTCGGTCTTCAAACAACGTCTCAAGACTTTTCAGTTTCACCAGTCATCGGGGCCTACGTTGACACTGCTGACGTGGTACTAAACATAAGCTTAATGATTATTTCAAGTAACGTTAAAAAGCACTTGTATAATGGTGATAATGATGACGATAATGATGATGTTCAGTGGTTATGCATATCTGCGTACGACGTCAAAATTAAATAAATACATTAGCTATTTTACTCAAGAAACAGCATCGGTTGTATAAATATTTTCAACAAGAAACTGAATATAGTTAGTCTACACCCGTTTTACTCCATTCGAAGTCCCACTCCCACTTTAATAAACAAAAATGAAATGCATGCCTATTAGAAAGGCTGTCACAATCGTAATAATCTCTATTGGTATTTATACGTACTGCCCCTGTTGCAGAATGTCATAAGAGTGATCATCAATGCAAAATATACGACTAAAATAAAGGACAAACCGTTTAGACTTTTTAGCGAGCATTCGGTTCGCACTGGCTAGAATTTGGGATTATCAAGCTGCGACGGATCAAAATCCTCAAGCAGTCAAGTCCATAGACCGCGTTCAGCGAACAACGGAGCACCGCTGTCGTTAAAGAGCTAACTAGCTGCTTCAAGATGCCGCCTGTTAATTCTAGCTGCGTGCAGCAGGAGACTTACAATTATTACTGGCGGCTTTGCTCTATTTTTAGTTTTAATTCTGTAGTTCTGAGTAAACAAGAGCGTCAGTGTTCGCAGCATGCCGTACAGTGAAACAGCATAGTCATCACTAATAAATTGCTGCACAGGGTTACATTCTTCTTCTTCGTGTCCCGTGGTTCACTTTACACGATTGTGTGCACGGGGATAATAAAGACGGTAAAGTATAGCCCCGTTTTTGTTTAACTAAATGATAAGCTTTTTTTTAGTTCGTATAGTTTTTAAAACTACGCCATTGTGTCGCTGTACAAAATTATATATCACGCTGTAATTGTGTTTTTATTATTATGCGCCTTAAGTTTGTCACCAATAAGTGTACTCGCATGTAGTTAAACATGAAGTAATAAGATTAGCTGTGTTTTTTGTTGGTATCTTAATTAAACTTAAAAATTAAACTCTAAACAAAAATATTTTTGGCTCGATGAATAACGACGCTGTTCCCATGTCCGAACACAATATAAGAGGCCTGAAGTGAAGTAAAGGGCAGACACAAGTTATTTCTATTACGTACGTCTAGCCGACTTAAAGGAAACCTAACGGACAAATCGGCTGAAAATGAAAAAAAAGAATTTTTGCTGTTGCAGTCAACATGTCGGTGTTTATAATCGTAATAGAAAGGTAAAAAACAATAAAGTCCAGTACTTTTTATAGCGCTCCTTACACGAGCAGGACTCGTGACTAGAAGCGTTTTACAACCTCGAAAGTGATAGCTGATTGGCATGAGCTAATGCGTGAGAAATGAAGTAGTATAACATCTGTTAAAAATATTTAATAGATTTTATTAGTTTAGCATTCTACAGAAGTTTTTACACTGTACTGCACTACTTTGCAACTGCTATAATACCGCTGTCAATATACGGGAAATGTCATGCATTTGGCAACAAAATGAAAATGCTTACATTCACATGCATCGCACGCACGTGCTTATCACAATGCAGAATGAATCGTACGGCCGAAATTATCATGCCCTAGTAATTTCGGCATCTTGGCATACAAGTGCGCGTTTATCTAGTTCTTATGGCGTGAAGCTCAGATCAATTTCTCTGTGACTGATCGATGACTCGCCGCTACAGCGTGAATATGCAAGGTGCGTGCTGTAGGAGTACGACTAGTCAGTGGCGTAGCCAGAAATGTGAATTGGGGGAAATCGATCCCTTTCTTTTTTCTTCCTCTCTTTTTCCTCTCTCACTTTCTTTTGCCTCTTTTTTCTGTCTTCTATTCTCCCCTTTACTTAGCTGCTCTTAGAAGTAGAACACGTAAAATCTAGCTAGGAGGGTCTGTGGGAGCAGTGTGAGCTTTCCTAGCGGAGTGTGGGGCGGATCTCTAGCCGAAATCAAATTTGGGGCATTACATCTGTAAAATAAAACATCTGGTGGTAACAATTTGTATTATTTTTTTCTGGGAATCAACAGACCAAATTTGGTGCAGTTTAAGCGTGAGATTGGCTTGTCTGAAAGATTTGGGGATGGGTCTTTTAAGCTTTTATTGTCTACGCCACTACGACCACCCTGCACTGCAGTGCAGCCAAGCGGCGAATCTCTGCTGATTAAACTCGTAATGAACTCTACTATCAGGTACTGGCATCGTTCGCAGCAGACCCGACTTAGACCCGCTCGACTTAACTCTTCTAGCGGCAGATTCAGTTATACTGTATTTATCATACTGTATTTATCACTTTTTCCTTTCTTCAAAAGTGGAAGTGCTTTCTCAATACTAGACACCTCTAAAAGCGCGTACAAAGCGACGTAACTGAACTAAACTAAAATGAACTGACATGGTTTAGTTTTTGACGAACTGACTAATGTGCAAACAAGGCAAGCTTATTGATCATTGTTCGACGCGTACGTAAACGTAGTCACGTAGGCCACCGACGCTGTTTAGACGGTGTCTATTGTAATGCATTACTGCTTGCCCAGTTCGTCAAAAACTAAACCATGTCAGTTCAGTCCAATTCAGTTACGTCACTCTCACGCGCCTAAACGTTTTCTAGATAACGGACAACATTACAGTCGGTACACTCGTTTGTTTGTTGGTTAAAAAACTGCGTGGCAAATGCAGAACCATGAAAATGACGTATCAAATCGCAAAGGTGGAAAATGCAGAACCAAGTCATTTGATAAGTAGCTATGTAAGTATTATTTTGCACAGCAAAACTTTTTACCAGATAGTTTTTATTAGTGCCACGAAGTTCGCGCGCAAGTTCCGAAACCACAAATGTCGAACAAGATCGATAAACTTGAGTCTCTATGTTTCATTTACAGTTTACACGAATACATGCAGAACGCGCTCGATCGGTGTTCTGATGGTAGCGGATTAGCAGTGGCGGTCCTAGCCCTCAATATCTGGAGGGGACGGCCTCCATGGCGAGAGCAGTAGCGCGAGCCTATAACGGAGGTCTGGGGGCGGAGCCCCCAGCGGGGTCCAGAGGCAGAGCCCCTAGTGGGGAGTCAGGGGCAAAGCCTCCTGAAGCTGAAGCACTTTTGGTTTTTGGGCATTTAATGGAAGCTACAAATTTGTCCACTTTTCAAAAATTTGGTAACGCAAAGAAATCAGATATTTGTGTTTTCTTTGAAAAAAAATTAGGGTGGCCACGAAACTGGGGAAGGGGCTTGGAGCAAAACCGGAGGCGGGGGCTTGGCCCGGGACTAAAACCGCCACTACGGAGCAGCTGCTGGGCATGTCTGGCATAGTTTGCGAACAGCTAAAATAGAAAACAAGAATGTCTACAAGAAACAAGATCTAGTTTAAAGCGTGGTGCGATGAGGCAGACCTCACACCCATATCAGGCTGTGGATTAGCTGTTGCAGCAGCTACGGTGACGCTGTCAGTGGCTGACGGCGTACAGTCAACGAGTCATCGTCGTCGTCGCCGTTGTCGTCCGACGTGAACTGGAATGCTTCGGCGGGAGCGTCCTGACTGTGACTGATCGCTCTGAGAAACTGCAATCTGGAATATCGCTCTGTTGTCAAAGCGAGCGTCGTTCTGCAGATAAAGCTTTTCTGTTTTTACTGCATTCGCTACTTTCTTCAAAACGTGACGTTGTTTGTAACCCTTGAAATCTGTCATTTTCATGTTCTTGCGATTTTCACCACCTGATTTAGTCCGTCAGTTTCATTTTTCAGCATTTCCAGTTATTCTTCTTTTGCGGTCCCTCATTTTTACGTCCTGCAAATTTAGCGCCCCGTGTTAACTGTTCTAAGTCGGTACTGGCAGTATACCAATAAGTATAACAACATATAGGCAAGTTAAGAAAAAGAGAAAGTTACAAACAGCTAAACTATATCACAAAAGTTTTTAAAAACATGCTACAATAGCGTTATCTTTGCTGGGAAAAATAGAATGATAACGGCTTTTAACGATTTAAGTAATGAAAGATTGTATTAAAGGCAGGTAAAATGAGCGCACACATTAGCGAGTTGCTGTGGCCCTACAGCAAACAGGTTTGCTGTCGTAAGACGACCGCGCGCGCGATGCAAAAAAAAATGGCCGTTTAGGTTTATCCGCGGTCGTTGATTTCGTTAGCAAGGGAAAGCGTTACAAAACTTCCTGTTAGTCAGCGATAGCATGCACCGTTGCAGAAATTGGTGTATTACATTTTTGCCGAAAACAGCCAGCCCAGTCCCGGCCAAAAATTGCAAATGTTTCCCAGAAGCCATGTTGCCAAATTTGGGACTTAGAGATGCGAAGATATTAAGCTAGTTACTCGGGTAATTGTTTTTCAAGGCACTTGATTATATGACCACGATATGCTACGGGGCGACTAAAATCGCGAGACCTGACATTACGAGACCATCAGAATTGCGGGGACTGACATTGCGGAACTGCACAACGTGGCACCAGATCGCAGGGGTGGACATTGCGGAACCTGACAACGTGGCACCGCCGCACCGGATCGCAAGGGTACAAAACGCGAGATCTGACATTGCGGCACCATATAGCAAGGGTGGACATCGCGAGACCTGACAGCGCGGCACCAGATATGTGCATAGTACTGTCTTGCAGACAGAAGACTACAAACAGACGGACAGACAACTTATGGTAACAATACCGCGCTTTGCACTATAAGTACCGCTGTCCAGAAAAACTTTCGATTGTACGTGTTCTATTTTGTTCGCTGTCACCGCAGCTGTTAAATTCTGTCACCTAGGTAGTAGCTGTCGATTGAAAACAACACAACGAAAAATGTCTCACAACATTGTAGCCTATTGTTCTGCGTTACCCGTGCGCCTTCCAGAAGACTTACTGCGAATAAAGATAAACAAATTGAAACCAGCAAGAATTATGCTTATTTTAGTGTCGACCGCCTGCTGTACGGACAACAAGGTTACAATATGACAGAAAACTGAACACGTAGAGAAGGAATTGTATTTATTAAAGGCAAAGTTTACAAATGATTGATTTTTTTGTTCGTAAGGTTGCGCGAGCGAGATGTGTGCTAAAACGTAACCTGGAAGTTACAGAAGTGTTACGAGAAGGTGTGACAGCAATTCACAGATCCATCAAAACGATCCTATATATCCACCGACGACATCGTGCCAGAAGGCTTCTATTTTCGTGAACTCTATATTGCACATCACCTGAACAGCCTGAGCCAATCCAGGTAGATGCAGACAAATAACGTACAGGTGTAGATTTGACGTGTCGCGCCGGACGTCGCATCATCGACGTTCGTAGATATTAGCATCTCTATGCGAGGCGACGATCAGTGCTCGTGGTGAGAAAATCGCCTTGTATGGTCTATAGTATCTGTTCTTCGCTGGTATTGGCCCGGCGTCGTTAAGGGTCATAAAACGGCGTGATGCCGACCCCTCACCCTTCTACTCTCCCCTGTACTGGCTCACATCTTGTTGCATTCAAGCCAGATTGCATCTCTTTGCTTTCTTGGGTAGTTATTGTTCGTTGCCATTAAACGCTGAGTCTGAGCGCTATCACTACAGTTTACTCCATTCACTCTGCTTGCATTCATATAGATCGTTTTCAGCATTCATCGCTACTGTATATAAAAGACCTGCGACGGCAGTGCGGGTTAACAGCCGCTGACTATACGGCGTGAACGAACGAAACAATAAGCGACCAAAGTGAATGCAAATAGCAATCGTTACAAAATGCTAATTCCAACGCGTACGATGCGAACATGATCTATATATCCAGTGGCATTTTTTTCTGCTTCATCGGTATACATCGTGTGCAGAAAGTGAACTGCTAACTTTCATTAAACTCTTTGTAGAGCTTTGCTGAGCATTTCTGGCACCAAACTTTTTATCTGAAAAACTTAAACGTTTTCTAGCGCAATCGCAGACCGCAAGATGAAGCAATAACAAAAGTAGATGTTGGTTACGACTCTGTCGACTATTATGCCTCTGCCAACAAGTGACAACTAAAACTCTAAATATCTTGCTAACAAGACTAAAAAGTGCATGTTTGTGGCATATTTGATTTTGACCTTGACCCTGACCTTGACCTTGACCCTTGGCCTTCTGACCCGAAAATTTTACGCGTTCATCCTTGCCCCAAAGTCCGTTAGTAATGAAAGTTTGGTCAAGTTCCGTCAACAAATACTCAAGAGATCGTGCCAACAATGTTTGCATGCACGAACACTTTGAGAACATGATGCTTCCAACCAATACGTCGGCGAAAGCGTAAAAACAATGTCATTGTTGTGCAATAATAGTCTATATTTTTCAATCGTTTAACGTGTATTGCAACAATAGCTGATTAGCTGTAGAGGCCTCGGTGAGTCATTGGACGAACCCTGTCGGGAAGTACAGGGTATAGACTGGCAAGACGGAGCAGTCTATCCGCACGGCATCGCTCTCGTCACTCGTCAGTTTCAGCGACTGCGCGGCCCTCCAACGACGACGACGACGACGACGAGCTGCATTATTACGATGCGAAACATCGCAGCGGCAAGTGAATGACGTCGCACGCAGCGTGGAGAGATAAATTCATTGCACGGTGCACGGTGCCGTCACGTCTTGCGTCGACACGACGACACGCCGAGTCCTGTGTGTGAAATGCCGCGCCAGACTTTTCAAATACTGCACATTATTGGATCGTTGCGTCACCGAATGAATGGAGCTTTTAGCCAGTCAGTGTTGAATTGGATGCACGTAGCGTACAGCCAGACGCTTTAGTCGACTACAGACCAATTTGCCAACAATAGAAGTGTACCGTTATGTGAAATTCGTCTTCGTCTCTCTGGCCGGCAGCCGTGACTAGTGTTAGTACCGATGGCTTGGTTGTGTAACGGCAGGGTGTCGAACTTACGATCGAAAGGTCGTGGGTTCAACTCACGGTCGAGTCACTAACAAGCGGGTTACTACAACTCAAACGGGTGACTGTCTGCGGACAGGTGGACCGTCCAGATATGAACCAACACCAAGGTCAACTCAGCATTACGTTCCTTAGGGGTAGGTAAATGTCTGCCTGTCTGGCTGGCGTTAAGGCGGAGCGCATTCACCTGTGTCAGGTGGCAGGTAACACTATGTGATCATATATGGCAGGTGACGCTCCGCAGCTCTGTGTTGGGTATCTTATTAAGAGCTATACATTATTTTACTTCAATTACCTCCGCCAAGGAGGTTTTGTTTTTGCCAGAGTTTGTTTGTTTGTTTGTCTGTCTGTCTGTGTGTTAGCGAGATAACTCAAAAAGTTATGGACGGATCTTTCTGAAATTTTGAGGGAATATCGGGCATGGCATAAACTACAAGTGATTAAATTTTAAGGGTGATCCGGCAGAAATCCTGGATTTTGGATCACTTTGAAATTTGCGTTACCATTGCGTTAAAGAGGGCATAAGGGAACCGCTGGCAAAGCGAATATGGTGACGCCACCTGGCAAATAGCTTTGCCTTGGCGGAGGTACCTGCGGGCTATGACTGCTTTCTAGTTTTTTTTGCTTTATATACCAATGGCCAGGTTAAGTCAACCTGGTTGTTTGCCACAGTCGCAATTACTGTGAACGACACCAAAATTGACTCAGTTTGACTGTCACAGTCTATCCTTATCGTTTTTCTCCGTGAAACATAAATTAATACAGCTTGCATCGTAACTCAGCTTTGCAGTCAAGTGGGTCTGATCGGATGGTGGTACTGTATATATTATGCATGTTTAAATGGTTAAATGGTTAAATAGATTTCTATGAGAAACCCATCGCAAAGCTATGAAGCGTCACAGGCCATATAGGGATCACACAATGTTATTTACCACCCAACACAATGTGAACGCGCCTCCAAGCTACGTGGCATCGTGTCCGACAAATTTGTATGAATACTGCGGCCATACGCGTTTCTGCTTGCTGAAAGTACGACTGCGTTCTAGCCTGTGGTTTCTGGAGTACGAAGGTTCATGTTATTTTCCAGTTTGCCGAATCCTCGTGGAATATTTCGCCTGGAAAACCTGCTTCGTGCTCAAGCCTAGCTAGACTGTTGGCCGTGGCCATGTTCCCTGTGTCCTACATGTTCAACCATGCGTGACCAAGTCTACAGTCGTGGTCAGCTGCTATGGCTATGGTTGCAAGCCGAGTACAGCTTCGCTGATGTCACTCGCCGCCAGGACTGTGTGGTCTGCGAGGCTTGGGCGTGAGAGGTCCAGGCCCCGCGGCCGTTGCGGAGGACAACATCAACTTGCAGCCGCTGCCCATCAATGAGTTGATCGACAACTTGACATCGTCTTGCCGCTATTTGCTGGATGACCTGCGACGTTTGCCTAAGATGCCGTTCAGATGTGGATTGTGTGTGGCGCCGCCACTTTGGCAGCCGCGTTTTCCGCGTGTCTTGGACGTTCGTCAGGCCACCAGACATTGTCACACGTGACACACTGTCGTGGCTTCCAGACACTCATACGTAGTTTGTCGTGATTTGGGGTTTTATTTGTAGACCTTGAGGTTTTTTACTTGGGCCACGTTAAAAAATCGTTATGTAATCTATCCGGGAGAGATAGAAAACTGAGTTGATCGTGGTGTTAGTTGTATACCGTTTACCTGACCACAGATGGTAGTAACCACTTGAGATCGACCTGAACTCACGACGTAAGACCAAAGTCCTAATTTTTACGCCATCAACCAAGCCACGAGCATAAAGTAAGGTTCTTTCTAAGCTGTGAGGCCTATAGGGCGGCGCCATCTCTGTTTCCTTAGTTTTGAGTCAGACACCAGTGTACACTGCCAGACCACGAATACGGGGCTGTGCCTGTTTACATCCCAGCTTCCGTTGGTACTCATTTGCGCCTACCCACGGAGAGATGGCCAGGCTGAGTTGACCTGGGTGACTGGTTACATACCGAGATGGTTTACCCGCCTGTCGACGGTCACCCATCCAAGTACTAACCGGGCCCGGCGTTGATTAACTTCGTTGATGCGACCAACGACGTTACCAATTAAGCCAGACCATCACCTCTAAGAGACGAACACTATAGGCTTAATTATTGTTCGTTAACGCGAGAAATTAACGGCCGCCCGATATTGCAGCTTTTATGCGACGATTGAAGACAACTTTTGCAGCAGTGGCACGTACTGCAGTGATCGCGACTGGCGTTGCATAGTGGCGATCAGTCATCGATGAGTGACCGGACCGGTTAGTGCACGACTGAGGCGGGCGGGGTCGTATCGACGACGACGAGTATAATTTATCGAGCGAGATATCGAACTAAATTGGCTGTCGTGGGCCGCGGAAGTTTGACAATTTCATTACTCAACGTCAGTGATATCTGACGTATCCGCTCGTACCACGGTCGCTGTACACATCTATGGCTTGGTACCATAACGTATAGGCTTACGATCTACGATTTAAGTCGACTTTGCGAGCGGAGATGGCAGGGATCAAGAGATTAAAAATTATTATTATAATGCATTCTCACGTTAATTCATGGATCAGATGCATCCAGAGACGTCGAGAGCCACAGCGGGGCCCGGAAAAACACTCTTGTAAGGCTCTTCTGGAAAGAAAACTTTTGAATTTTTTTAAATGGCGCATTCTGGTGTAATTTATACTTGTGAGCGACGGCGGGGCCCCACACGTCGCGGGGCCCGGGGTAACGTACCCCTATCTGTTGCTCTGCCTGGATGCACTAATAACTGGGTCAGGTCGCTCAGGTGACAGGTCAGCGGAGAAAGTACAATGACGATTAAAAAAATATAGTATATAAAATCAACTGTTGCAAAAATCTTGTAAAAATTTGCCACGAGGCATATAGGCTGCTTTTGTTCGCTATAGAAATTTCCGACAGTGCAATTATTCTACTGTCACAACTTTTCTCACAGCCTAGGCCTATTCAGTTTATTGTAAACCAACAAATAACTTTTATGAAAAGCATAGGCCTATCTCCTGTTCTTAATGCCTGATTGATATAACGCGCTTTACAGACAGAATTTAGCATTGAACATTAAAGCAATTGCACCGCCGACAGGTTGAATAATATAAATGGGCCCGCGGAGAGCAATTAACCCAGAAGATGAGAAAGGACCGCGTAGGCCTAGAGAAAGGTTAGATCTTCTGGGACCGATTATGCTCGAAGTTGTTCTTCAACGGTGCATTAGCATAAGTTGCAACTGGCATCTGCGGCGGCGTGCGAACGTATGGCGCGAATCGTGTCGATGGAACGAAATTTAGGCCTTGTGTTGAAATTAGCATAAACAAGACAGATGTCCGTACGACTGTAAGAGTAATTTATTACTTCACACCCAGAGCGAAACGTACGCAGCGCTACAAATTTGCAGAGAAGGTTTATTCTTTTTTTTCTCATATTTTATCTGCTCACATTGTGTGCGGGCACCGTGATCGAACGCTGGAAAGGTGGGCCTATTCAAGCATTTGGCCGGCTACATCTTTTTGGTTCTTTATGATAACTATAGTCTAAACTACACTTTTAATAAAAATTGCTAACAATGTTTTAATTTTAAAAAATGCTAACTATCAATAAAAACCGAAAGAATTGATTGTTTTCAAAATTGTCAATTCAACAGTGTTGCAAAAACATTTTTGCGTGCTTTTTAAATAACGCTAACGCTACAAAAATTTGCGCAAAATACTAACTAAAATTAAAATATCAACAATTTGTTGGGCAGTGTGCTGTAAGTTTATAACTAATTCGTAGCAAATAAAAGACATATAGCAAAACTACAATAAGTTGTACAGCGCCCATAGCAGAACAGGAAGCCTAAAAAGAATCCACAGTATTTCACAATTTTAGGATATTGTACAGCTGCCTCTTGTATAATAGTTCAAGAACAAACACATGTTAAACTTTTGCTTAAATTTTTACATGATATGTTACTAATGAATAATCATGTTTAGCCATCTTTATAGAATTTTTACAATGGCTAGCGTCTAGTCCATATGACACCTATAATATGATAAACTTTCGTTCACAATTAAAATTTAAACAATTGTGTGAAAAATTTGGCGACAGTCTTAAAGATAGACTCTAAACAATGCTACATGCCTACAGTATTCCACAAGTACGTTTTTGTTATTTTGTAAAAAATGAAAATTAAGAAATAAATGAGTAATTTAAGACAATGTTGTAAAACAAGTATGTAGGCCTATGTTTAATAATTTTTTTCATTGTGTTGCTAATTGCATAAAATTGATTCAGAAAAAAAGTAGAGAATAAAACGTAAACACCATCAAGTATTTTTGTATTAAGTGTTATGCATAACTATTTTGACGTACAAAAAAATTGTTTTGCGAGAATGCTTTGAACTGACTGCAGTGATTATCGCACGCATTTATAAGGTCCGCACTTCGTGCAATTTGAGCTTTCGATACATTGTCAAACTACTTTATTATTATTTGTTAGAAATTATTATAACGCATGAATTTTTGTATCATCTAAACTTTCTCTAGTTTTTTTGTTGTATGGCCTAAAGTGAATAAGTGTACGGCCATTCGTTATCGTACAATGAAGATAAGCCTAATCCTACAAATATCACACGTGGGCCTATCCTGCGTTTATAGATTAACCGGCATCATAAAATTTAGTTACGTAGTTTTTGCTTACATTAAACTTTTATTAGTTATATATGTTTACTATTAACTAGTACGAATATTTTTTTGTATAGATAAAATTACCATGAATGTTTTAATTTTCAAAAAAAGCCCAATACCAACAAAAACTGAAGACGGATTATTAATGCAATGTTTAATTCAACAGTGTTGCAAAACAATTTTTGCGTGTTTTTACATAGCGCTAATAATACAAAAATTTGCACAAAATATAAATAAAAAAAAACAATTATTTTTACACGATAATCACAGAATTTTATAGGCTTATATGTCTTTGTGACGATTATTGTATGTTGTTTTTTACCTTTCGTAATTGCATTATTTTAAGTTGTGTAAAATGTAACTCTGTGACTACGTATCAATTCTTTTTCTTTAGTCGAAAGTCCGTTAATTTTAGCAAGCGTAAATCGTACAACTATAACCTTATTAATTATCAATTAAAACCAAATAATAACGCAGTACAATATGGCAAGAATTAACATTAAAAATTCAGCGAATGAAAACACATAGGCCTATTTAAAATGGCAATGGAATGAATTTATTGTTGCTTTCAAGTTCAACGTAATCCAGCAACACTGCAAAATAACTGGAAGAAATCTACTCTGCTATGTTTTATTTTTGCAAAGACAAAAAGTTAGTTTTACTAGTACATGTATTGTAGTTTTTCAAAGCAGTAGCGGCACTGTTAGCGGTAACGGTTCACATTTGTGTGATTCAATTAGATTCGACAGAGGGCGACATCCTCCTATCTACTTTGTGGCAGACTCTTCGTCTGATGCCTACCACAAGCAGTTGTACTCAAAACCTACTGCTTATAACTGTTTTAGTGAACGTACAAAAGATGTTTTGGCATACAATTTGTACAAATCCACGATTAAATTACGCTCTGACGTAAATTATACCACGCGTGACAATGTAGGCGTGCGTTTGGATTGCGCAATCTAGCCTATGGGTCTATCCACTTGGAACGCTCTTTCTTTCGAACTGTCCAAGAACCAGCACACACTCTCTGTCTACTTTTGGAAGACATTTCAACATTTCAATTTCGTTTTACCCACACAACGAGCGCGTTCGAGGTTTTTAACGCGTGACGCCACATATTGCTAAGCGCGCACTAGCTATCGTAATTTTGTTCGTCTGTCCTGTTTTCTCGTCCCGTTGCCGATTTCAGTTCAGGTAAGATAAAGACTCAGGGTTTTCACCGTATGATAGGCCTAGCGTACGTCTCTAGTTTTCACTTCTCGCGCGCTACGTTCCTAACGTACCGACGAGGAGTATATGAGATCAGTGTAATACTGAAGACCGACCGACCGACGACCGACCGACCACTTCCTAAAAGAGCCTTCCTGAAAAACTTCAAATAGCCATATTTTTAAAACGGTGCAAGTTAGACGCATGGTCACCGTCGACCACCCATAGAAAATGGCCCACCGAGAGTGATATGGTTACTTCGACCTCGGGCAATATTTTGCGAACTTTGGAAAGGGAATTTTCTACCAATGACCTCGACGCTTGTCTATTATTGGTAAGCCGGGTCTTAAATAGACGCAGGGTCTTTAATACAAGCCGAAAAAAATAAAAAATCAGTTCAAAGAATACAGGAAAAATAATGCGCGCGAGGAGTAGGCCTACATTAGATTGCTCACAATCAAAAAATATTTCTTGTTTGCGAATTAATTTTGTGCGGCTAAGTAAAAAATTGCCTTCAAACGTGAGTGTCAAGAGGCACACCCCTAAGAAATCGTTATTTCACTCCTCTGTAGTCTAGCGTGACAACGATTGCAGATAAGCAAACCTCTTATCAAAACAAGCACTGCTAAAGAGCTTTCAGTGAGTACCAAAATCCAAAATGGCGGATTTTTAGCGACATTTTCGCGAGGTCAGACCGTGGCGCATATTTCAACAGTGAATTGCGCCGAATATACTTTAGCTACAGCAATGCTGTCGCGCGTCTCACGAGCATCAGCTCGGATTTCTTGTTTACATTCAATACGCTATAGACAAATTAAAAACCAGGTCATACTTTCTTACTTGCTGTGACTGATATTTTGTTTTAAGTCGGCCTACTTCTGACTATCGGCATCAATAACCGCGGCTGATGAGCCTGGCGGCGTCTTACCTGCGTGTGACCAATTTCCTGTTAGAGAATACGTGGCTCATCACACCTGTCGTCCCATGCACAGCCTATCGAAATACGTATCGGCCCGGAGTGAAATACGATTCATTTTGCTGCGGCGTGACTCATCCAAAACTGAAGCTGAACATGCCTGATTGATTCGAGACCGTCCGTAGCATCACGGCGTTGTCATGGTTACCAACCAGCTTCAGCAGCAGGTCACGTTGACCCACTTTCGCCGTAGAACACATCGGTTTAATCATTCTTGTGGTGAGCACAGAGCGACGTAACTGAACTGAAATAAACTGACACGGTTCAGTTTTTGACGAAGTGACCAATGGACAAGCAGTTATTGTGCATTATAATAAACATCATCTAAGGACGTCGATGGCTACGTGACTACGCCCACGTACGCGTCGACCAATGACCAGTTGGCTCGTCCTGTTGGCTGACTGATATAAAACGCAACACCGTCCGTCGTATATGGCTATAATTCCGAAACTCTCGGTGAATAAACCACTGCAGAAGTGCGACGTCTTCATTTCTGAACGGTTTATTGTCATAATTAGGCCTACAGCATGAACGTAGGCTAACGCAGTCGGCAGTCGGTAATACGACGCGTGCAGCGATTCCTTAATTTCTTAATCTTGCTCGATGACAACTTCGTACCGTACGCATCACAATAACCACATAAATAAAGACATTCTTCGCGACGACCGCAGCCGCGACTGTCCGATTCCAGACGACATAGTTCTTTGAACTCGCTTCGACTCCAAGGTCGTACACTGTAGACTGTACAGCATGGTTGTCTTGTCAACCTATATGTATATCTCATCACTGTTACTGACATGTGCGCATTGCATTAAGTGCTTATAAATAATGTGGCTTCCTAACTTCGTCGTGTTCGCGCATGAGAGATGACATCTATTGACAATGCTGCAGTGGCACACGTGGACGTCATTAAAGTATCCGAGGGTCATCCAGACCCTTGACTGACAGGCTGTATTAAACAATACGACTACAAGACTGTGGCATGCGCACACTGTCATGTGTCATACCCCTGCCGATCAAGTCGTCATAATATCGTTAGCATGCAGCGCGCGGTGCTTGTAGCGTCCATGGCATCCTAATGAGGATTAAATGCATTTACGAGCACTTACCTGCCAGGCAGCGGTTAACCTATCACTGTAGCATTTCATATGCTTGGCTATACTATACAGTACGCTTGAAAATACCGTGGTAGCCTATATCACCTATTTTCGTAGGCTTATATTCTGTTTGATCAAAATTTTAATAAGCAACGACAAAAATGCGACAGTCATTTTTGGGCCGACCGTTAAGCTGTAAGCTTAAAGGTCTGTCTGTCTGTTGTCTGTTTGTAACGAACGTATTGTGCCTATAACCGCTAAGTCTTAAGGAAAACTTTTAGCACAAATAATTAGTCTTGTCTCAAGGCTCTTTGCGTGGAAAATTTCCGTTACGTAACAGAAAAAACATTTTTAAATTTGGAGTTTAATAAAAGGGGGAGGGATGTGCTCTCGGTCAAACTGTCTCTAGACGTACTAACGTCTCGTCTCGCTCTCGTCTCGGGTCTCGGGCCATTGCGTCTCGTCGAGACATTTTGTGAAGGCGAGCGCCGTGCATACTGTAGCTGCAGCTGTAGCTGCAGTTACAGCGATACTAACCAGCATGACATTTGTGGCTTAGACATATTCGTTTACAGTTTTTTTACTCTTTCATTTACTTATTTATCATAAAGCAGAATTATGTCATGTCAGTCTTTTTCGTCATAAAATGACCTAGTCGCAATGAAGAAAAAGTGTATGATGTCAGAATAAATACTATCAGCCAAATGTAGACGACGTATAAGACTATTATCAGCTGTAGTTCACTAATTTCAGTTGCTTGCAAATTGCGATAAACATGATGGCTCCTATCTACAGCACTGCAGTTGCAATTCTTTATGGTGCAAGCCGTTAATTATTTAGTGATATAATTAAAGTGCAAAATCACACAATATCACAAACAGAAAGCGCTTACCATGGTGCGAGTTAATTACCGTAATCAGTATAATTTTTTTATTGTCAATGTGTTTTACCATACGTCACGGAAAACGTCTCGCCGAGACGTTGAAGTTTCCGAGACTCTCGAGAGTCTCGGAAGCTTAAAGGTCTCGGCCAGCGTCTCGGAAGCTGCAACGTCTCGTCTCGGTCTCGGCTCAGAAGGTCTCGTGCACATCCTGGAGGGGGGTTAAAAATGTGCGTTCTTCAACGAAAAACTGGTCGTATCTCAGAAACGGTGAAAGATATGGCCAAGGTTGCTACAAATGACTAGTAAGCATGGGCGTTGGAAGTGTTTGAAAGTTGGGGGAGCAAGGAGTGGCCGGGGCCATGGCGAGCTCGTGGAGCGCGAGCCTATAACGGGGGTCTGGGGGCGGAGCCCCCAGCGGGGTCCAGGGGCAGAGCCCCTGGTGGGAGGTCAGGGGGGCGTCGCCCCCTGAAGCTGAAAGCTTTTTGGTTCTTGAACGTCCCACGGAGCGGCAAAACTTATCCCGTTGTCAGTTGGTAGTTTTTAGGGACATGGTACATGTTTACTCCCAAAATTTAGTGTCTATGGTTTGAATTGGGTGTGCCGTTCGAAAATGAATAGATTTTTACGAAACGAGCAGCTTGACGGCAAGTACAATACAAGTACGATAGATGACATGCCACGGAAGTGCCTTCTGTTGGACTTTTTCGCTGGCATTGGCGTGATTACGGAATAATGCGGGGTGGAAAACGTTAAATGGGGTCACGTACGTCACATGGTTTGTAAGGGCAGCCAGTTCGTCATTCTATCACTGTGTCCTAATAAAATGATTTCTGCTGTTTTGGATGTGTGACTTGGTCGCACTTACACAGTAATGTAAACTGGTAAGTTTTTTTATATTTAATCTGTATAGACCTAGTAACGAGTGTATCCACTGTTGTCAATTATTTGCAGCGACCACCACCAAAGCACGCTCACCATGTAGCGTCGTCAAGTCTAAATGATTCACTAGATGGCAGCACTTGATGTCGCCGTGCGGTAATTGCCTCGTAATACGATGACAGTTCTCTTTGGGCCATAAATTAAGAAACATCGACATTCGGGAGTCATGTCTAACCCAGTGACTTTCTGAAGCATGAAGATGGAAAAGCTCAAATTGCCAAATTGACACAAAAGTATGTCAACCAAGAAACGATTACAAGCGGACATCCGTCGTTTTAGTCAAGTAGCCTATAAGTGAGCTAATATAATAAAACCACGCCATTAACCGATTTCATAGGATTTATAGGCAGCAGATTTAATTCTATTGTTACCTAATTCTCTGGTTACTTGGTTATTAAATAATAATAAATTAAACGCACGTTGAATATTACAATAATAAATCTCTTATAGGCCTACGTTTTATTTTGTTTGTAATTACTGGGCATCTATTTACACTGCATCTTTATGAATTTCTTAATCACTGGACATGAGATGTACGCCTAGATGATTTTCTCTAAGTTTTCGTTTGACATTTTGTCTAGTCCGTGTCTAAATCGCAGCGTAGAGCACAGTAGGAAATTGCTGCTGTTATTTTTAAAATTATACATTCAGAAACGGAGAGCAGATGTGACGCGACTGGTAGCGTTTTTTCCTAGTAGTTTTTTTATCGAGCTGAACGGCAAAAAAAATTGGCACTGTTGTTGGAGATGGGCCCGTGTGAGGCGAGCCGCGTTGCCTAGAGGCAGTAAATACATTATTAGCGAACAGCTGTGCCAGCATACAACTGAAGCGGCTCTCTAGTCCGGCGTGTGTCTTGCTGGCAACTGTACCACCCTCTGTCTGTCTGTCTGGGTTGAGAAAGTGAAGCGAGCAGAGAAACCGGGCATAATGAGCGCCAGAGCAATGCTGCCCAACGCGCTAAGCACTAGCCGTAAAGCTCGTTTCACACGCCTCACGTCAATAATTCGAGTCGAATTATGGACTTTTCGTACCATTCGTTCTGTGTACTTCAGAGTTTAGCAGCGGCGACAGCGCCCAAGCAGCAGCTTAAAGGTGGAGATCATTTAAAAATCTGGAATTAAATAGTTTATTAGAGATTTTTGACAAAAATGATACAAATTTTAAAATGTAGTTTGAGTTTCGAGTTCGACCACGTAAGCACGTAGCTACGATATCAAATTTACTGGCTTGCTAACTTATTGAAGCAGGGAAGTCATTTACGGGGCGGGAGCCGAAGGGGTCTGCCGTCACCCCAAGGATTTATAATTTTAATTTTTTTTCTTCTAAACTGCACTTTTGAAACAGTGTTAATGTGTTACGTTACATAGATTGAGACACACCAAAGGACTACTGAGACCCCCAATGATTTATTGAAACGACGCCACTGCATTGAAGTAGTAGTGTAACCTCAGTATTAATCTATTCGTTTGCTCAAAAATGGCAGTTCAATTTTACTCGCAGTCAACAGTTATAGGGGGTTGAGACTAGTGACGTCGCCCCAAAATGTCAACCGCATGAACTGTGACGGTCAAACTGTGCATATCAAGCAAACCAAAAGTTTATGTTCAATGTGTTCTCCATCTGGCCGCGGATGCAAACTCAAAGACGTGGGCGCCACTGCCTGATCGCTTCATCGATGAACTAGCTCCTGCTGGAAATGTTCACACTCATTGATCAGGCGCAACTTCAGCTGGTCGACGTTATGAATCCGGCTACACATGTGGTACACACGCTCCTGCAGCTTCCCCCCAAACCTGGTAATCAACACCGCTAAAGGTAAAGTCCGGTAGGCCTAATTGCGATGGCGTTTCTTACATGAGACGGACTGAAGACCAAAAGCGCTTTTATAATCTCGGAAGTGGCAGCCGATTGGGATGAGCTAATGATACCGCAGGACACTATATGCAGCCATCCATTGCCCGTGTCAGCGAACAATTAAACCCGCGATTTGCAGCAAGCAGACATGCCACCGTTCCTCACCGCTGGGTTGAGGCCAGAACGGTTGGCCACTCCACAGAAATGAAGTGATAAAATCCGGGGTTGGTTTCACGAGTTGTCGGTTGCACGGTCTTACGTGCCCGCCCGGTTGGCACGCGCATTTTTTGTTGATAGGTGAAGAAGTCGCAACAATGTTTTCAGTCCAGATAGTGCCCAGTTTCCACTGCCTGTTAGGAAATTCCATGATCACCGTGCGCTTTTTCTTGCCTCAGCACTTTAACTAAAAACTATATGCTGCGGAAAAAGCACGTGCATCGTTTACGATTGCGTGAACACAACGTCACTTCCAGTAATAACGCTACTACGTCATATAGAAAAAAAACGGAGACATTTTGTTATTGATCTTTTAAAAATTAATAAGTTGGCTACTAGATAAAATTTTAAAACGAAATTTGGCGGTTACTTTGCGGATTTAGTGGGCATCAAGTGTAGGAAATTTTATTCGGATTCGTGCATATTTTACATTTCTGCTGCTTATTGTCCAAGGGGTTACTTTTTTCCGCGAACACAGTGTATACTAGGGCGCCCAACAGTCACAATTTTAACCAACCGCTGAATGGTGAATATTGATTTTCAGTGACGTGGAGGTGGTGCTTTAGAGCAGCTGTCATTGATCGGCAGTCAGCGAGCTGTGAGCACGGACCGATGCGCCAGCCAGCTACCAACACTGCAGTCACTTTGACCTTGACATATCACGTCGCTCGCTTCTATGCGAGCCGCGCCGAAGCGAAGATCGGACAGACGCACCCAGAACGAAACTGTGCCGACACGCTAGCGAGTGTGCCGACGCTGTGTGGGTCTCTCTCTCCTTTGCTTAAGTTACTGATTCACCGACCAGTCTCGTAAATCTGTTTTACCAGATTGCAAGCATCGCGTAGACTATACCATGTAATACAGTCGTGCTTTATTAAACTGCTCTTGTATAAGTAGATCAGTTTTCTAGCGCAGTGAAGTCTAAACTACTATGACTAAACCACTTCTAGCTGCCTCGAAAACAGACTAGCCTATTTTCTTTCTCTTATAATGTCATAAAAGTTGGCGTTAATAACCATACTGAAATGTGAAAAAGAGTTTAGAACACACACACTTTCTCACAGCTAAAGTATATTTCTCAAATTGTCCAGCCGCAATGCATAGCTTAGTTATTTGCAGCATTATGAGTACTGCTCAACAGCAAGCCAGAATATCGGAAGTAATTACTGTAGTTCGATGCGACGTCAACTAGAGCGTCTTACTCGAACTTCGCAAATAAATAAGTATGTAAGTAAGTATTCTCTAAAACGCCAAAAATAGCAAACAAAAACCTTTTTGGTTGTGGTTGGCCAAGTATTATTCTACAATCTACACAGATAAAAGTTGCGATGAACTCTGTAGAAAATACCATGTTTCTGATACCGTGCTGTGCGAAATTATGTAGTATAACTTTATGCAAATCAAATGTATTGAGTACTGATAATTTTTCCACTTCATTGCTGTATTTTGTCTTACTTTTTATTGCCGTTGTTTAATCAGCTGTGTAGCCTACATGGTTTTTAATTCGAGATTCTGGTGAGTTGGTGACTAAAGGCGCGTACAGAGCGACATAACTGAACTGACACGATTTAGTTTTTAACAAGCTGACAATTGGGCAAGCAGAGCGAGCCTATTGGTCATTGGTAAATCCGTACGTGAGCGTAGTCATGCAGAACATAGACGCTGTTAGACGGTGCCTACTGTAATGCATTACTGCATGCCCAGTTCGTCAAAAAACTAAACCATGAAATTGAATCATGCCAGTTCAATTCAGTTTAGTTACGTCGCTCTGTAAGATCGTCAGTGGCGGGCTGGCGGCCGATGTAGCTACGTCTTTACAGATCGAGGGACGGTCGATAGCAGCTGGCTGCGACAGTTGTCGGCACGTCTTGACTGACACTGACAGGCCGTGGTACGTGGCACACTGTGTCGGCACGTATGCTGAAGTGGGACGGCACATTGGCTGGCTGGCAGCATCGTCGGCCTCCCAGTATGCTGTGCATATTCGGCGTCGTTCGCCAGTAGTCGCCAGGGGGCGAACGCGTCGCTAGTCACTGCCGCTTTTCCGCGATGCTGCTGAGAAAAAAAATAACGTGATGGCTGCGGCCGCCACTGCAGAGTTTACTGCATATACTGCATACTTATCTTCTTCGCCGCGGTGTGGAAAACCTCTACAGGCTGATGCAACAGCTACGACGGACGCAGTGAGTTTCCTTCCGCTATGGCACACTGTCTGATATACCCTGTAGACCCGGGTTTGTGTGTGCAGCGACCATTCGTTAAAACAGAAGCTCTGCTCTACAGGTATATTCGCAGTGTGCTTTCGACGAAACGCATCGGCCAGCAGCACGCTGGATTGGAGAAGTTATCAGCTACCGACGGCGAGTATTCAGAACTGATTAGGCTAACTAACGTTTAGTTTAAGCGTTGCGTTGTATTAGCTGAAAATTTTCGGAGCTTCATTTTTATTTGGTTACATCTGCAGGCTACAGATGCTTGCAGTAGGCTAATTTTATCGTACCGGCAGGCCTATAGTCGCATTTCTGCGTTTGTCAGTCTGCATAGGCCTATAGGCGTAATGTTTCTTCAATTGTTGTGGCCGTAGGATATAATTATATAATACGTTATAATTTTTACGCGCATAATTGTTGTAAGCTTCATCTTAATCCTTTAAACAGAATGACCAGAAATTGATTCGAACGTACAATGATTCTCGTCACACGCATAGCATCAATCGATGTTGCATATCGGGTTTAGCTGTAGGCCTTATACGTCGACTGCAGTCTCAGTTACTACAGAAAACCTACTACACCGATATTCTATGTGTAATTGTGCCAGATGAACTAAAATTTCTAGATATTTTGCACTTGAAGACCTGTATCATTTTTATTTCACACCACCGATATTTGCTTAGTTGTAGGCTTTACGTGAAAGGCAAGAAATTAGAAGACAGCCTAAAGTTTGTGTACATAGGCATAGTCTTCTCTCTTGTCCGTTAACATTTTTACGCGCGAAAGCAGCTACTCCTTTCAGCGAGTCTTAGCCATCGCAATTCTGTCTGTCTGTCCATCACACGGGTGGATCAGTCAAAAACGGTGCAAGCTAGGATTACCAAATCTTCACCATCGGGTGCGTGGAAGACTCTAGTTTCAGGAACCGTAAAGCTTTACCATAAATTCGAAGGGGGTCACCCCGAACGAGGGCGCTAAATGAGAGGGGGGTAGGCAAAATTTGTGATTTTTGGCGAATAAGTCGCTGTATCTCAGTAACGGTGAGAGATAGGGCCTAGGTTACTATTAATCACTAATAGGAAGTCGTACACTGGCTCTCAATTGGCGCCGAATTCAATGACCTTGAATGACGTTAAACGCCAAAATAGGGGGTTTTATGGATTTTTTGGCGATTTCGGGCTGCGACACAAGTTTATATCATTCACAAGGTGGCACCACCCTCCTATCGTTATGCGATCCAGATAGAGAATTTGGTATTTTTACATTAACTTAGCGTGAACCGGAACTGCTGTAGGCTTTCTCGCGTCTCGTGAGCATTAGCTCAAATTTCTTGTTTATCTTGTGAGCGATACTGATATTTAGAACGTTTAGTAACGTACCTCAGCAAAGTAATAATAAAAGGTAACTGAATGTAGTGAACAGTATTTTATTTGAATGCAACAATAGTAAT
>Ga0209671_1000843_pt1 | contig 22964 bp, 14 predicted proteins | sample WorMetHERISLAND2_2_FD_187401 | JGI IMG/M metagenome (GOLD analysis project Ga0209671, IMG submission 187401) | Marine gutless worms symbiont microbial communities from Max Planck institute for Marine Microbiology, Germany - Olavius geniculatus... | ecosystem: Host-associated > Annelida >... | reverse complement strand
AAAACTCTATATAATAAAATATAGGTACAAGCTTAATGATTTTATTTCAGAATTGAACAAAGCATTAAACATTCACACAATCGTTTATGCTCATCATCGTGCATAAACTGTCTAGGCCTAAAGACGATTATTACGTATGAACCTCAATGTCGAATTACCGGTATTCCACAAGGGTCAAACGTCCAAGGTAAGGGGGCGAAAGAGCCAGGAGGCGAATCAGCCAGGGGGCGAAGATGCCAGGGGAAAGACTTCCTACAACAAAGCAGAATTTGGGAACGGAATTTACACATTCGTCTCCCATCGCAATTAGTGGAGCCCAGCCAAATGATTTAAGGTAAACATAACACATTTCATCGAACAACACACAAAAAACATCTATTCAGTAAAAAACCAATAACAAAAAAAGACAGATACATCAGTAGCGAAAATTATTTCACGACCTACTTAGTGCTCCTATTTCTCACCATAGTGTCTGGAATGATACAAGTGCCCATGATTTCGCCGCAGTGAAGTGTAACAACTGATAGCGTCTCACGTTTGTATGTCACACGTGCGTCCATGCAGAACACGCTGTAGATCATGGCCATGAAATATTCAACATGTCTACTCCATTGTGTATTATGCCTTGTTCAACTTGCATAATACACTGCAGACCGTGCTGAAACCTATACATTATTCTATGCTCAATGGCAGTTTTGAATCCCCCAGTTTCTTATCAAAGTACGCTACAAAGAGAACAATGCAAATAACACAAACTGAATAAATAAGTAAGAAATGGACCTGGACCAGTGACTTGATGGAAGGCTGGAAGACAAGAAAGTTGCTAAGAAGGAGAGACTTGAGCAGAGGTTGTGGGAAGCAGGCAAGCCGTGATAGCAGGCCGGTCAGCTGTAGGTTGACATACAGAGGGTTCTGTACCATCAGCTCCAGCTTGGACAGCAGAGCCGACAGCAGCGGACCTGTGGCACATATATTGCTCTACTTCATAGCAAGTAACTACCATCATACTATAGCCAGCTACAGCTGTCTCACTATAACTGATCTACAGTACATTTAGAACAGCTGATAACAGAGGAAATAAAACACAACATTCATTAGGTTTAAATTATCTTCGCCAGAATAACCAGCTAGAATAGCAACTAGAAAACAATGCCAGATAAGCATGAAATACTTTTTTCATTAAATAGAGACAGATTTCGGAAACTGCATATACACAAATCAAGGTAAAGGTAAAACTCCCGTAGTCAACAGGGCTCTCTCACAGCTCTGTGTCTGTAGGGTGGTGCTCATCTCCGTTTCATAGGCCCCGAGCTGGCAGTGAGCCGAAACTCAGCTACTTGGGCGGTAGGCCAGACCTCTCCCATGTACTGCCGTTACCTTCCCAATGGTGAAGCTGGTACCAAATTATGCTGCTAGGTGACAGAGGCACATGTGTGTAAACAACTTGCCCAAGGTCGTTACCCGGCAGTGTCCCAGTGCGGAGTCAAACCTGCGCCCCTGAGTGACCTCAAGATTACAAGTCAGGCATGTTACCGTTAGACTACCGAGCCACAAATCACAAATCAAATAACCACACGAAGCGCAGTTTTCAGACAAAAAATGTGCTGCATATAAAACCCAGGGTTCCTACCTGTCTTCTGTAGCAAAATTCCAGACTTTTCCCTGACATTTCCAGTCAGAGAATGACAATTTCTCTGACCTTATCGAACTAGGGAACCCCTCTTTGACACCCGCGTGCGCAGGCCTCCTTGAATCTAGAGGGTCCAGACTTGATTTGCTGAAATCTACATTCAATGCTAAAAATTTCATATGCAAGTTGTCTTGGTCTATCTCCAGCCATTTCAGCGCAATTCACTCTTGAAATGCGTGTCACAGCTCGAAATCTCGAAAAATTCAATAAAACCACCTATTTTGGGAGTTCAAGGTCATTCAAGGTTATCCATGTTAACATTTCTAAGAAGCTCATTGTCAGTGCTCATTATGATAAGCAGCATGTCTGTGCCTATCTACAACCATTTTCACGTTAGACGACCCAATAGCAGTAGAATAACGTCTTTTTAGGAGGAGTGCCCTCTTTCGCCACCTCGTTCGTGGAGACCCCTTTCACCCAGTGGCATGAAATTTTGTCGAGAAATACTAGACACTAAGTACCATATAGTGAAAACCCGAAGTCTCTATCTCAACTAAAAACAGTACCAGGTCGTGACAGACGGACAGAATTACCATAGCTAATACGCGCCACTAGCTAGCTCTTGTGCATAAAAATGGTTGCGGATAGGCACAGACATGCTGCTTATCATAACAAGCAGTGGCGATGAGCTTCTTAGAAATGTCAACATAGATAACCTTAAATGACTGTGAACCCCAAAATAGGGGGTTTTAGTGAATTTTTGCGATTTTGCACTGAAATGGCTGGAGATAGACCAAGATAACCTGCATATGAAATTTTCAGCATTGAATGTAGATTTTAGCAGTCCAAGTCTGGACCCTATAGATTAAAGGAGGTCTGTCCACGTGGGTGTCAAAGAGGGGTACCCCTCTAAAAAGCAGTTATTTATCCACCGTTGGCTTGTCTAGCATGAAAATGGTTGCAGATAGGCACAGACATGTTGCTTACCATAACAAGACTGTTAACAAGCTTCTTAGGAATGCCAACATTGATGACCTTGAACTTTAAGAATATTAATTTTAAGTGATTTTTTGGTGAATTTTGGCTGCAAAAAAGTGAACTGCAATGAAATGGATGGAGACAGAGCAAGATTACCTGCGAACAGTAACTGCCATAAGCTCTCGCACATCTCATGAGCATCAGGTCAGATTTCTTGTTAATATTTGGAGACACAAAAAATTGCAGATATCTGCAGTCTGCATGATACAAAATCATTTTCCCTAACTTTTCAAAAAAAATATTTTTCTCTGACCTTACGCTGACCACACAAATTCCCTGACTTTTTCCAGTTTTCCCTGACCTGTAGGAACCCTGAAAACCTCCTAACTACTCCTGTTACTACCAGTACTTTCATTTTTTCAACTTCTTTGCATTTGCTCCAAAAAATACCAAGTAGCTCAAAATGAGTTTCTTGCAGACTGGAAAAATCCAGACAAACACATTACGACAATTTCTAGACTGCGTGACTGATGCAACTTTCAAAATAGCAGAATAACAAATGTAGACGTACCAACAGTAGGCAGATATGGCGGTTCGTATTTGCACTGGAGCAGAGCTGAGAATGGGTGAGGTTTAATGCATTGTGAGATGCCATCACCATCACCATCAGCAGCAGCAGTACTATCATCATTATCCTCAATGCCAATTGCTGCCGAAGCCTGCATCTTTCCTTCTTGTGCTTCAGCATTCAGACCATCACCTTCAGTCAGTGCATTATCTGTACTCTCAAGGTTCACAGCAGCAGTGGAATTCTGCCTCTTGACACCAGTCGCATCATTCCGAGAATCCTTAGTAAAGTCCTCTGTGTCAACCGGATCTTCTGGCGTCAGCGTTTTCTGGCTGTCTAAATCTTCAGTCGACGATGACGTAATGTCCAGCTGAGCAATCACTTCATCCAATTCAGTCCAAATGTCGACCGTTTCAGAGTAATCCAACTCGGACTTGGACGAGACGTGGGAAAGCTGGCGGAAGAAAGACTCCAGGTCATCGGATGCACTGGAACTGATGCTCAGATGTCCCACGGGAACACTTGGGTGTGCTATCTGCTCACTGGACGAACTAGGTCCAGCTGCATTTTGATTGCGCACGGTGAGCTGTGTTGTATCCAGATTGGATAAACTGAGCTGTGCTCCATCTTCATTGGATGCATTGTGCTGTGCTGCGTCCCGACTGGACAGTGAATCACTGCACTGTTGCTGACCATCGCTATTGGATGAAACAGCAGCCAATGAAACTCCAGCAATGTCTGAAGCAGATTCTGTGGATTGGCTATTGGCTTCTAACGATGTCGTAAGCACGTGGATTACCTGAAACTGGGTAATTCCATCATAGGTAGCAGACAATGACACAGATGTGACATCGGATGAAGGAAAGACAACTGGTCTCAAATTTGAAGCATCGTTAACGTTAACTACTTCATCATTGATATCCGAGGAACTTACAATCACATCTTTTTCACCGCCTGATGTAACATGTACATCATGGCTAACAAGAGTCATGGGATGGGTGTCGGAGAATGACTGAAGCGTTGGGTTTTCCCCATCGTATGGAGCAGACCAGGCTCGGCAGGCATTGACACAATTCTGGACCGATGTGCGTGCAGAGCGAAGGTACTCGACGTAGCTGGTCTCAAACACGGTGACGTCAAAACTACGACTTGGTGAGCTTGTTGATGAACCAGGCCTGTCATTATAACACAATTCAATCAATCTAGTGGCGACCTAGATGACGAGTGTAAGAAACACTTGCCCTTTGCTCCATAAATTTTATATTGTCACAAAATTGCCCCTAAATCTTTTTAATTAAAAACAATTAGTCCAAAAATGCAAAATTCAGGGCTAAAACTCCACTTTTTGGAAAACTTAGAAGCAAGATTGGAATTATGAGCACCAGCAGTCTCCTCTGTGCAAAATTTTCAGCTGTCAGATAAAAAAAATTTTTTTCTCTCAAAAATCTGGAGTGACTGTCAGAAAACTGCAACTTCCTGCTCAAAAACTGTTCAACATATGACACCGTTAAATTAATCAGTCAGTCAATCGATCAATTCAGCCTTATTTCAGACACATACAAGTCCACAGCTACATGTTAACAGATATAAACACAATAATAATAAATATTCATTGAAGTGCATTTACCAAAATAAACTACAAATTATGCTTAACTGTTGCCCAAACTGAGTACAGACGGTGCTGAAATGCATGCTCAGCTCAAGCTGATATGTTCGATACAAGACAAAACCGTGAAATACTACACAATTCAACATTTAGTTTTAGAACTGGTCAAGTTACTTCTAGTTAGCACAAACCCACAAAAGTCAAATTCCAAAAACTAATGGAGCAGTATCACAGCGCATCTGATAAAAAGTCTGCTGTACACTGTCAGATCAAATGTTTCTTTAATGCAACAATTGTCAGACCACAACTGTATGATAAACAACAAGATAAAACAATACAGTCAGTAACTATCACAAAATAGCATGCAAACAATAAAATTACAATCAGTGAGATGTAACCTCTGGTCAGACAGCCCTATTACGTAGACTGTGTCTTGAATCTTAGTTAGGCCCACAATCAGCCGGTGGAGACAGAAGTGCTTGTAAATAATGGTGGGGTGGTGTAAATCTTGGCAAATAACTGACTATCAGTGGTGTCACAAAGACTGTTGAAATCGTTAGGTCAACTTGAGCAGAAACCAAGGTGTCTGCTGCATCGAATGAAAGCTGTGATCTTTTGACAGTTGTCTGCTGTCAAAAAAAATATCCAAGCGCTTGACGCATACGTGAAACAGTTACCTCTTGCCATCATTGACATCGCCGATTGAGCCGCCGTCGAGTGAAACATTATCGGCAGGACTGAGGGGAGAAGGTCGAGACCTTTGTCGCCATGACGACAGCCACTTGGCGGGGCCGCTGCGCTGCGGAGTCGACAGAATAGATGATGATGATGACAAAACAGCATCAATGGCGCCACCATGCGGGTTAGTACTGAACAACACATATAATCAGTGTTAAAGATTCAGTCACACATTAAGAGGATAGAGGCTCAACAAGATCAATGAAAAAAAACATGCACATGTTATGGGCTAGTAGAAAAAATTGTTCAGAATACAGAAATGCATTCACGCCAAACGCAACACGAAACTCCTGATTACTTTCAAAAAGACTGCCATGCTCACATCACTGCAGAGTTTGTTGTATGCCAGAAACAGCAGACATAATGGGTTTCTGAATTAGGCCTAAAATCTTTACCAAATGAAAGTCGATAACTCGCCAACAAAGGTTTTCAATGGATGAAGATTTTGATCTCTATCTCCGAATGTCATGTTCACATACTCGCTGCAATTATGCCAGCGTGTCAATTTACGTTCTTTATATATAAATACTTTGCACAGCAAATAAATGAGATACATGTAATTTGGAAAATCTTACATGCAGTTAGCAGTTCAAAACCTATCTTACAAAAATCCATGAAAAGCCTTAAATTCACACATCCAGTTAATAACTCAGGAAGCATGCTTGCATGAATGCACAAACAGCCAAATCAGCAGCATCATGGATTAAAAAAAAGTCGGGCCAGAAAGTTGCAATTTTCCAAAAACAGCTGCAAATTTCCGACACAGGAAATAATGGATGCTTATAGTTTCAATTTTGCCCCTAAATTTCCTCACAATGGGGGTTTTCAGCCTAAAATTCAGCATTCTTGGACAAAAAATTTTCAGAGAAAAAAATTTCCCCAAAACCCTAAATTTGAGGGAAAGGGGCAACTGCCCCACTGCCATGAAGCCACTGCTGCAAATAAGCCTGCAATCACATTACAACACTTTGGCTAAGACATAATAATGTGTTAGAGACCAAAACATCAGACAAATACCATTAAAAAAACAACAGTATAAAAAGAAAAGTATCATATACATGTCTGACGTAGCAGGCTGTGTCTCATCCAATGCAGTCATGCTGCTGACGCCCTCTTGTGAGCCAGGGACAAAGCTGCAAGCCGGCATTAGTGAGATGAGTTTCTCCGGGGTCCTGCTGTACATCTCCTGGTCTCGGACACACTTCTGCTGGCTGATCATTATGTGCGCACACGGGATTAAGTACCTGCAATGCAAACAAGTGTGCAATAAGTGAAGATTAAACCAAGACATGGAGTAACTCATTCCACTCCACGCAGTGGTTCAACATGATTATACACACTAGTACATGTAATTCACCACCTATGGCTTACTGAGCCTTCTTAGAACCAAGTTAAAAGGCGTACATATTTCGCCAAGATAATTAAATAGCTAGTGAGTGTAACGCAGTGCCTTAAATTATGGTGTTTCACTGAAATTGTGGAGCAAAATAAATCACATTACTTACTTACTTATGTACTTGAAAAACAAAGCATCATAACAACTTATGCACATAATCAATAAATAAGAGAAGAAAAAGTTTGCTCATATGGTCAACAAAGCATAATTTTCTAAAGCAAATATTTGATACTTTTTTTGAGAGAATTTACTACTTCGTACGAATGTCTGTAGTTATGTCAGCAGGTTCATCAAGTGTCGAGTTTTCAAGAAATCATACAGTCGACAACTGGTCAGTCACATACAGCCATTCAGCCCCACATAACCGTTATAACATGTGAGTTTACTGATAAACATTACTCCACAAAAAAACTGCATAAACAAATGACATCTTCATCGGATCAACATTACTTCTATTCCGAACAATAAGTCTATTACTATCGATAATGCCCGTGCTGAAGAGATATTATTACCGGAAAGCATGCTTCATATGTCAAAAGAGGACTGTCTATAACTAGGAATGCTCCTATTGGCCTGTAAACTAAAGATTATTTCTAACAAACTACCATAAACGAATGACAAATAACAGCAAAATAACCAACTTGAAGATGAGCTGAAACATGACTTCTTCACAGTTCAGTTCAATCATAGTTGAAAACAGCCGCAATGTGATGATACTTAGCTGCAATAAAGGCAACACAGCAAGCTCACCAATAGAGCTGCAAAAACTAACAATTAATTAATTTAATAATTGTTAAAAAATTAATGAATAAAATTCTTTTAACTGATTAAAATTTGACTGATTTATTTCAAAATAAAGGACCTAAAACATCGCTGATGTCACTTATTTGCACATTTCCAATCGACTGCATGAACTACAGTAGACAACAATCGCAGGTGCTTATTATCATAATACACCACTAAGACACCAACATGTAATAAGACATGTAATAAAGATTTGCACTTGTGTAGTGTTCATTTAACAGTCTGCACTCTGTTAGCTTCGACTACATGGTTTGTGTGCTGCGTCATCATCACTTTTGTGAAAGATATCAACAACCCAGTAGTTCAATTCTGCAGCTATTGGTCTACTGGTTGACTACAAAAAAGTAATCAAAATTAATCAATTAATTTAAATTTTTTTGACAATAAATCGAATAAGATATTTTTAATCTGTAGCAGCCCTACTCACTAATATTACCACAAACCTACATCCAGTCCAGCTTCACTAAATAGAGTCCTGAGTAAACCTCTTGAAACTGTTACAGCCAGTTGCAGCGTAGTGATGGGTCAAAAAAGTAGGTGGGGCAGAAAGTTGCTACGTCTGAGCCTCTGATTCAAACAACGTTCAAACTGAATGGCAGTTTGAGGTAAAAGAGTCAAGAACAAAAGATCAAATGTCAAGGTCAAAAAAGTGAGATAAGATGAAATTATCATCAAAGTCTCTAAGAAAATTCTGCACAAATTATCATATATACACCAAACCATTATTAATGTGGTAGAAGCTGGCTAACCCTTGGCATGCCAGTGACCCTGCTGGTCAGTGTATCAATGATGCTAACATCATCAACAACGCCAACAAGGATGAATTGCAAAAACGTCTTGAGCAGACCGGGGTCTGTCACCTTCCTTATGAACAGCTCCAGGTAGGCAGTTGATGCTATCACCTCTTCCACAGAGTTCTGCACAATTTACACACAACACACTCTAAACCAGTGTTTTTCCACCTTTTTGCTGCAGCGGAACCCTAAACAAGTGTGAAGGTCACTCACGGAACCCCATGCGTCCAGCGATGTATTGTGAAGTAGAAACTACAGACACATTTCCCTAGCAGGGCAGAGCCCCCGTAGGGATGAAAAAGCAAGCAAAGATGACCTATTAAAATCTAAAACTTGGCCGTTCCGTAGCTCTGAGATGGGTTTCCCCTGAAGAGCTATATAACATTTAACTATTAGGCCAAGTAGGCAGCAGTAAGTTTTTGTATTTAACCAAACACAGCGGGCGAGGCGGTTGTCGACGGCTGCTTAGCCCCAGCCACCAACCAAGAAATTTATCACGTGGACGCCCTCAGAGATGCATCTTTTTATTTTCATTAGCAGAATGTTCAAAAAAGTGAATTAACTAAGTAAATCGTCAAATGATTTCATAACCATAATCCTAATCATTTCCGATAACGCACTAATCCTCGGAGTTGAGTAATGCTGTGCATATAGCCTAAAGGGCCTACGTTACAATATAGGTCTACAATGCAAATATGCCAAAATTACTAACAACAAAAATGATTCAACACAGTAGATCTATGCAAAAATGGACGTGCTAAAGCTTAATTTCATTCGGTGCTGATTTTCTATGACTTTGTCTGGCGTGACTCACTCGCTAAGTTACTTCTACTGGCCATCTGCAGAACCCTTGGCAGATGCTCGTGGAACCCTTGGGTTCAGCGGAACCCCAGTTGAAAATCACTGCCCTAAATGTAAGATAATAAGGTTAAATCGCTGATAGTCAACAGTGGTCTCATACAGCTCTGTGACCAATGCAAGTGGTGCTCATCTCCGTGACCAAGGCCCAAGCCAGCAGTGACTACAAACAGCTCAGATATATGGGAAGAAATTCAGAACACCCATAGACTGCCATAACCCTCGCAACAGTTACCAGCCGATAACAAATTATACTGCTTGATGACAGAGGTGTGTCTAAACAACTTGCCCAGAGTTGTTACCTGGCAGTGTGCTGAAAAAAAGAGTGAAAAGCAAACTCGCAAACCCTAGTCTGGTGTGCTACCGTTAGACTACCAGGCCGCACAACAAACCTTACACTGTTAGAAACCAGAATCCCCGTCCGCCTATATTTCTGCTGCAGATAGCATGAATCTATCACACAATAGCCGACACTGCTGATGTCTTACGAAATGCACACAATAAATGCCTGAATGAGCGCTCACATCTTGCCGAAGCAAAACTGGCCACAATTACAAAAACAAAAGAACTGATGCTTGTTAGAGCACGGCATGCAAGGACAACATGCAACAGTACTAGCGTCAGCAAATAATTTCAACATATGCAGCAAAAACGACATCAGCCACAGTTGCATGACAACAATAACAGAAATGATATTCAGTCATCAGTGAAAATTTTCGGAATTATGAAACATCTATTGTTCACAACATTCAAAACAAAGTACATGTAAAAATACCAAGTTGCTAAGTTATCACTAAGCAACCCAGCCACATCCAAAATTTAGTTCATTTTGATCACAGAAAAGCCTCTCTTTCAATAAACAACCGATACTGCCAACAAATACACATGCAGGCCGCATGCCTAAAACAGTTCACTAGTCTAAAGGGACACCAGTTTAAACATCATGCAAATTAGGGACAGGGTTAAAGTTAGTAATGGGATTAAGAATAGAGATAAATTGCATCTTTGGCTTTGGTGGACCTTGACTATAACGACTGTTGGCTATATCAACCACTCGCTGTGGTGAAATGAGTTATAGGCTATTTCAGACAAGTGCCTCTTCAGACTAGTCACCAATCACCTGCATGCCAGTATGTTGTCATTCTTCAACAGAACACATGCATGTCAAACAAACAACGTGGCAATAGCACATAAATCGTAACGCAAAAACTACACTACAGACATCACCTAGTTCATAGCCTACGAACACCAGATAGTTTCAGGTACAGTACTCTATTCCAACAGACACTATTCTGACAGCTGCCGGGACACGGCGGCTGTCAGAATAGCGACAGCTCAGTGACTGATGACCTCCGCCATATGACCAACCAGTTGACCAACTAGCTCCTCAAATCTACCAAGTAGACTGTCACTGGATAGCCAGTCGGCAAGTTTTGTAGTTACGTCCACCACCGTTGCACTTATTACCTATACTGTACGCTAACTTGCGGGGTGCATTACTGTCACATAAATGTTTCAAAAACACTAACCCTAGCCCAAACCCTAAGCGTAACGTAAACGAAAACCGTAATTTTAATATTAAGTGCAAAATTGTACTTCACTACACATGAAATTGTTGCCCCCTGGTGAATGTGAATGTAAAGCATAATGATGTGTCTGTTGACGTGAATTTCAGTCAGAATAGCATCTGTCAAAATAGAGTCTGCCTTCCAATAGTTACAGCTTGGTTACTTGTGGAAATCTGTCGGTGAGATCTTATAATAAATCTCATGAATATTATGCTATTCCCTACTCTTAAATGCTATCTAAAAACTTTCTCTTTGCTTTTTACTAACCCAGACTGATGCTGCAGCGCATTAGAAACTTTGTGTGCCCGTGTGCCGTATAAGTTGACGGTGTATTAAACTCCTGCACTGTCAATATCGGTAGTGTGTAAAATAGGTTATCAGCTTTCTGCCCAGAATAGTTTAATAAATGGCAATGGCAAATGCAGTACTATGGCTGCCAGCTGGGTGGATCTGTGGCTGAAGATGACTGGCTTGGTCTACAAGACAGCAGCCACCCAACGCACATCGAACGAACCGCGTAAACTCTGGCACTGGCTGTGCCATGACGACAAGACCGAAAACATCATCATGACTATTACCATTACTAATATTAACTCCCAACAACTTCAACTTCATATCAGAACACATGCAAATGAAGATGTTGCCAACTGAGAGCACATAAGAAATTCTCTGAAACATCTATAGCGATGCACGCCAAATGAAAAGCACACAAAGAATGAAAAACAAAGAAACAGCATTCTTTCCAATTACCAACTACAGGGATACATAACAAAATGACATTGACCATCGGACAACACTAAAGCAAACGTAACTGACCGCCAGCCACGTGTCTTGCAAAGAAGTTGGCAATTTCTTCTGACAATCCTTTCAGTCAATATATACCGGACATAAAACACATGTGTATTATTAGCCTTTACCAACTCTCAGTGACTAGCATACAATGATCCCTTACCTTCACCATGTGGCATCTAACTCATCTGCCTGTCCTGTACACAGGCTCCTAACGTGAAAACAAAAACGTAGAAAGAAAATAAGTTTGAACATTCCCTAGGGCTCAGTAACAGATGTGCCAATTATTAATTTTCAGCTCCAGAAGATAAGACTGTGAAGCCTGTGCAGACAGCAGCACATCATGACGACAGAAGAGAAACTTTAGTGCCCTTGATTCTTGGTGTAACAGTCATTGAAGAAATAGCTGTAAAAACATCAACCGGTAAAATGAAAGAAAAGCACAAGACTGTGCAAAGTATTCATCAGTAAAATAAGTAGCAGAACATAAAGAGCACAAACCTCCACAGAGGCTAGTGCAGCCACCTGGCGAATGTAACTGTCTTAACACAACCTGCCATTGTATAGCATTTGGAAAAAAAATCATGAAGCCAGATCTTGATTAAAATCAGCACCACAATCTAAGCACTTGATACTTGGGACATGTCCTCCCCTTCTAAAGATAATTATATTAAAATCTGTTCAGTGTTCAGAATAATCTGTGTAGTCTGCTGAGCGACAACACACAAACATTTAGCGAACAGACAAACACATGTGAAAAGATAACCCCTTTCCTTCATCACAGATAATAAAACAAATAAGAGACAAACACAACTGAAAGATAACTACCTTCTTTCAACACAGATAATAAAACAAAAAAGAGAACTATGTGAAAATGTTCGTACCAAGTTCTCAACTAGAAGATAATGTTCATATGAACACAAAGTCTGTCCAATGCATTTCGATTGTTTACAGTATATGTCCGTATAAATGTAACCAGTGAGCTGTTTAGATGGGTAGAAAAAAATCAAACAGTTTAATTTCAAAGTGTACAGCAGCAATAATCCTTTTATCCTCCTCTATTATTTTAACTAAACAATAAACATTGTCAGTCACGAGACCACTCGGTTCATCACCAGCGCTTTACTATAAATGGTCCATCGTCGCCATGTGTCTATCTTGCACAATTATGGAGATATGGCACCTCAAAGATAATGGGGTCACAAACTTGACCTTTTGGGGTCATGTGACGTCATCGGTCACGTGACCATTCGACTCCCTGGGGTCAAATTTCTATCGATCAATCAATCAATCAATCAATCAATCAATCAGTATTGCCTTAGTAGCAGAGCAACTTCAAAGTTAGACAGATAACAGAAAAGTTCAGACGATGACGTCCGGATATGACTTTCTGAAAAGCCAGGTTTTAAGGTGATGACAAAACATTGTGAGTGACTGAGATGTTGTTATGTCCTCCGGTGAAGTGTTCCAGACACGAGGTCCAGCAACCGTGAAAGCCCGGTTACCAACAGTTGAGAGTCTGACAGTTGGTACCAGCAGGCGATTGGTGCCAGCGGAGCGCAATGTCCGACGACCGGGCAGATCGGCAACAGGAATTAGTGGACCCAAGTACCGCGATGCACTTCCGTGAAGAACTTTGTGTGTCAGAATGGCAACTTTGTACTCAATCTGCTCTGGGATGTCCAGCCAGTGAAGACTGGCAAGCGCGTCGGTGATGTGGTCTGCGAATCTCATATGGTAGATAAGCCGTGTCACTGCATTCAGTACTGACTGATGACGACATACCAGATACGTCAGAAGACCGATCACTACGGCACTTCCATAGTCCAGTCTGGACAGCACCAAGGTGACCACCAAACACTGGAATGTGGCTGGCAGTACTGAGCGGCGGATCTGACGCATGGTCACTATGGGTGGTCCATAGTGACCATGCATCTATCTTGCACCGTTGTGGAGATATGGGGCCTCAAATATTGGATGCACGGACATGGATATGGAAAGAAAGATGGAAGAAGGGGGAAAAAAGAGGAAGGGGAGGGAAAGGGAAGGAAAAAGGAAAGTGGAAGGGGAATAGGAAGGGGAAAGGCAAAAAGAAAAAGAATGGAAGGTAAAGGGAAGGGTAAGGGAAATTGAAAGGGGAAAGAAAAGGAAGAAAAGAAAAGGGGTAGAAGTAAAGGAAAGGAGAAGGTGAAGGAAAAAAGGAAAGAATAGGGGAAGGAAAAGAGGAAAAAGAAAAGGAAAGGAAAGGGGAAAAGAAAGGGAAGGAAAGGAGAAGGGAAAATGAAAGGGAAAGAAAGTGGGGAATGAGAAAGGGAAAGGGAAGGGCAAGGGCAAGGAAAGGCAAAAGGGAACGAAAATGGGAAACGAAAATAGGAAAGAAAAAAGGGAAAGGGGAAGGAAAAGGGGAAGGAGAAAGGGAAGGGGAAGGGAAGGGGAAGGGAAGGTGGAAGGAAGAGAGCTTAAGAAAAGTTGGACGCACGGACGCACGCACGGATACTCTGTCCAATGCTATGCATTGCATTGGACAGACAACAAGAACTCAACACTCCAAACTACCGCTTATCTCTGACTGAAACTGAAATAACACTGGTAGTACATGATGACAGGTGAAATGTTTATGCACAAAGCACGAGATATGAGCAAGTTGCTTGCTAATGCATGAAAGCTAAGAGCAGAGATTCAAGTGGCTTGATACGTGAGCAGTGCAGGGTTCCCACACTTTTAATGACAAAAAAATTCCAGGACTTTTCCATGACTTTCCAGAACCGCCAAAATGCTTATCCAGAACCTTCTTGACGTCCGCCAATGTTTGAATATAAAGACAAACAGCAGTTACTTACTGTACAGACAGAAAGTGATACAATGCACAAAGTTCTTCATAAGGCATATGTATGGAATGCCAAATATTTTGCAATTTATCTCATCACTGTACTTCAATAAGTGAGTGCAATGCTAATGCTACATGTTGTTCATTTTGAACCCCCAGTAAATTCATCAACTATCCAAGACTTTTATTTTTCAAGACTTGGACACAGCAATCAAGAAAAACAGGACTTTCCAGGAAGTGTAGGAACCCTGGCAGTGACATGCCAGCAGCAATGCATGCTCAGACTGTGATTAGCTGCATACCCCGGCTACGACGTTCCAATCATCCCAGTTACCATTACCACCATCATCATACTCATCATCATCATCATCAGTCTTCAACACCCCAACCATGACCTCACCATTCTGAGACAGTATGCAGCAACACACAGAAAATGCCAATGTCAGTTCTACTTAGCAACTGTGGCAAACAGTTTCTGTGAGAAAAATCCAGAAATCATCTAGAACTGACAGTAATTTTTGGACTAAATAAACGAATGGTTTTATAGCCACAAACTGGTTTATATAAGATTAAGAAGCCAATCATTGATCAAAAAAAATCAAACAAACTACTGGCGGGAATAAGTCAAACTGAAAGTTGTACCGGTAGCTGAAGAAACTATTGACAACTAATGATATCAAAGCAAACGGCTTAACGTGTGTGTAAACCATACAGTAAATAAATAAACAAACAAATATATAAATATAGCAATGGGCACAAGAAGATTACTCTTAAAAATACATTTAGTGATACCGGGTATTGGTATAATTAGAAATTTAAAACAGCAACAGTTACTCGCAACATGCTGCTGATGCTTGGAAAAACAGCTCATCTTCAAAAAAAAATCAACTGTAGATCCACAGACTGAAACACCTTTAGTGGTAAGCCTACTTCTTGTACACAGCAGGGGCAGGGTTACAGCAAGAACTAATGCTGACCTGATGTAAGGCAGGTCCCAGCACAGACTCCAGGAAGCCGCTGTAAACATACTTGAGCAGTCGGTCCTGCACCAGCGGATGTGCTGCCTGCATACATGGCAAAAGAAACAATATATATACATATATATATATATACAACAGCAGCAAGAAACTGAGCTAAAAAAAGCCCAAATTCCATTATGTCGACTTTCACCAAAACTTACCCGCGGGGAAAGTTGCAGACACATATCATGAAAGTCGCCGATGCAAACAGTGACAAATCACGAAATCGTGAAGTTTCGGTGAAAGTCGCCGACACAAACCCTCTCGACATGTCAAGATGTTTGCGACAAATTCCGTGACAAGTCCACGACAAACCTGTTTGTGTCACTCTAACGGAATTTAGACCGTTACAATGCACAAGAAAAGTCGGCAACAAAGTCTGCAGACTTTGTTGCGGACATAAATCATGAAAGTTGGCGTCGCGATTTGTGTCGCGGACTTTCATGATTTGTCGCGGACTTTGTCACAAAGTCAGTGTAATGGAATTTGGGCTTAAGAAAGGCATAAGACTCAACTGAGCTTGGCTATCCATCTGTAAGTGAACAGAATAAAGCTCGGACGTAAACAGGCACATCGCATGATGCACTAGCCACCATGTCTGTGGTCTTGCAATGTAAAATTGTGTCTGGCCAAAAATTAAGAAAACAAAGATCAGTGCTGCCCAACGAGTCTTAAGACTAAGGAAAGATTTTGCATTTTACTTTACTTTACATATGTTGGAAAAAAGAAAAGTGTAACACAGAACTTTTTTCTCAAGCAATAATCCAAACCAATCTAATCGAAAATAAATTTGTATAGTGCATCCACACAAGTCACTAATGCGCCACAGTAGTGTTAGTATTATATAGGCTAAGTCAACTTTTGCAAAATAAAAAAGTTTCCAACTGTTGCCTAAAACAATGAAATGAAAGGTCAGGTGACTTTAGATAATCCAGTAGAGCATTCCAGCAGGCTGGACCAGCAGCACTAAAGGCATGAGTGCCATAGGTTGCCAGTCTGTTGCGTGATATAACAAGGTTGTTGATTGTAGAGGACCGAAGCCCAATACAATGACTTGTTGGCGCAGTGACAGGCGTACACAGTTCAGTGAGGTACACTGTAGCCATGCCGAGTAGACACTGGTAAACTGCTGCTCAAAACTCAATCGCTCTGTAACATCAAGCCAATGAAGGTTGTGATGCAGTAGACATAACAGCTGACTACCATACTTCCTGGCGTTGGTAATGATATGGGCAGCTGAAAAGAGAACATGCCGAAGCTTGTCTGTGAGTGAACACAATGACCCGATAAGCAGACTGCAGCAGTAGTCCACACGGCTCAAGACAAAGGCAGATTCATCTATCGATTACTGGCGCTTAAAACCAGGAGCATCTTAGACACAGTATGGCAGCGCAAACTCAGATGGATGGAACACAACATGAGGCATGACTTGTTGCTGCAGGATATAACAGAGAGCAAGATGTTGGGCAAAGCAACAAGAGGATGAAAGCACCTGTAAATGCTCAGTAACATCACAAGCAAAGATTGTACATGACTGAACTAAGGCGCAGAAGACAGAAGCAGCTGGCAAAAGAGTTTTATCATAAATCTGCCACTTGGCAGAAAACAAAAAATAGTTAAGTAATGGTAGTGAACCTGTACAACGGCGTTGCAGAACTCGAGTGAGTTGAGAAACATTGCAAGTGCAGGACAAGCTGCGACATCCTCCGCAGTGAACTGGTTCCAGTCATCAGACGGATAGTCTAGACGTCTTGGCAGCGCTGAGTACAGGCCACTCAGTCCAGTTGCCAGCAACTGACAATGCAATACATACAACATTACAGATCCATGATTAACAAGCTACATCAGTTCATCAAATTATCATCATTATTCAATATTGTAAAACTATGAATAGCTTTTATTAGTACAAGTTGCCTTGACCCCCAGCCTGTATCCAGAATCCAGCTTCAATAAGTACAAGTTACATAGCCCACGACCTACTAGTACTTTGCCATATTTCGAAAAAAACCGGAAACTCTTGTTTTCTATGTATCACATATACCAGTATTCTACTTCATACGATACGGGTACCAGCGTCTGAATCCCGGCTTATATCTAGGGCCCGGCTTGTGACCAGAACTAGGCTTCTATTGGCACAAGCTACCTTATCAAACCCTTATACTATTGAACCCTCGAACTATCAATACATTGCCCTTCAGACATACCGGGCAGAAGTCCGAGTGATCTACAATGTGGCAACTGATGCTGCTGAGTGCCGATGACAGAGACATGATGAGTAGGAGATCATCGCGAGCCTGTTGAGCTGCATGACCCTCGCGGTGAACGAACGGAACCAGCAGCGAGAATACCAGAAACTGGTTTGAAGAAGACTTCTCGACATCACTGGAAGTACTCCCATTCTCATTCTCGGTCTGCCCCATCATGTCACCACCGAACAGAAGATCGAGTACAGCTGGAAACTGGGTGATGCCAACACAGAGTTGGTGGAGAACGGCAATGAGATGGCTGTCGACCGGTTCACCAGATGTATCGCCACCACACATTGACAATAGTCGCAGCAGCGGCTTCGTCAGTCGTCGCTCGGTCAGCAGACTAGACTCTGAAGACTGAGACAGAAGTAGGTCAAACAACCGAAGCAGTGACAACCGAAGACGATCCGACCTTCCATGCGATGTTGGCTTGGAAGTTGTCGATGGAACCAGACATGTCACCAGCTTCTCGAGAACTTCGAACGACAGAAGGAAGTCAGTCAGTCGCACATACGTGCTGTGGTCATCCACTTCTAGGGTGCGCAGCAACTCATCACAAAACTTCTGAACAACAGTCCAGTCGTCATCAGTCCAAGCGAAACTGTCTCGCTGTAGTACCGAACTGGCGCTGTTCCACTGAGATTCTGTGAGCTGCATGTGGTTCTCAGTGTCTGCAGAATTCACTGGAACTCGTCCTCCGTTGGTCCGGTGATTCTGTTCAGCTGCCAGTCCACTTGGAGAGCGAACTGCAGATTTGTCCGACCGAACGCTTCCACCAATCTTCTGCTTTAACCAACTCATACTGAATACGACTCTTTCACATTTTACTCGAACATAATATCTACAGATCCACATCACACCATTAACTAAGTAGCAATCTGTTTCACTAGTAAGTCTAAATACGCGTAAAACATCAATCTTTCTCCTTTCTATTGTCACGTTCAACAGAAAAACAAGTCCTTGAGGTTTGCTAGTCAACGTCATTCTACCAAATGGATTATTGCTACCACTAATGCAATATCGCATACTTCGACAGCTCAGCAATATAAAACTGACGATATAGAATAAGTATTTACTAGTCTTGCACTGTGCAATAACGACCAAATAATAAATTTACCAAAGAAAATACCACAAACTATAAAAATCGCGAAAACGTAAACAACCATCCACTAACACCAGCCTTCAGTAAGCAAGGAAAATAAACGGCGTCCTGGAGGAGCAATATTTAGTTCCTCTCGGTAGTTAGTATTTGCAAATCACAGCCGTTGTTTGTATATATTTTTGCTTATGGCTATTCTTTGCTAATTTTGTACCGTGAATCGTGAAAGTAGTGAATTGAGTAATTTGTATATTTATAGCGTTTACGGTTGTGCGGCGAAGCAATAATAGTCATGTTGTGTGGCCATTGTAACGCAGTCCCGGCCACTGTACAGTGCAGTGACTGCGCAAACGATTCTGGTGCGTTGACAAATGACATGCTTCTGGCGGTAGCACTAATTGCTGAATCGGCGCCGATGGAGCATAGTAATTACTAGGTTGTTGATGCAGCTTATTCAGTTATAAAATTATTGCGCTTCATCGGCGCCGATTATTGGATCGGTATATAATCGGCCCACTGCTGCGTTCACGGCCGGCCACCTGAGTCGTCACGCGTCACTGCACGCGTCGGCTGAATCGGCGCCGATGGAGTAACAGTAATAAATGAATTGTCTAATTTTATAGGTTGTTGATGCAGCTTATTCAGTTTTAAAATTATTCAACTGATTAAATCGCTTAAAGTTGCACCATAGGCAGCAGTAATTAGTATGCTCCATCGGCGCCGATTCAGCCGATTCAGCAATTAGTGCTGCCCTACTTCTGGTATCCATGCCATGATAATTACGAATGGTCACTGTTCAGTGCTAGTGGTAGATCGGCGATCTCGCACTAATAAGCAGAAAATGACTATCGGTAGATCGCCATAATAACATTTATCTCGTTGTTAGTGTAAGAATGCAGCTACATTTCTTCACTGCATTGTTAAGACTGTGGTTGGAACTGAAATGTTATCAATTGCCAAGCATTAAACGAAATTTATTAAAAAACACTATAGTTCTAAGTCCGTGTTACAAAAAAACTGCTTTGGCTTAAGATGGACTCTTATATAATACTGAATAAGCCTGATTTAAATACATGACAGTGTTGTGGCATGGTTTATAGTCCTTTTTTGTCTACCAGGAATATAAGTTCTGCCATCTTCCTAATAATGTATCTAGAATTATTGATTTCAAATACTCACCACTTCTCAGATCTAGAATTAGATTTGCAAATAGCACAACCAATGTTTTTAGACTAACCAATGTTTTTAGACTGGTGTTATGCACACGGCTGGCCGTAAGTATAGGAAACGGCAACAACGTACACGGCCGGCCACAAAAAAATTCGAAAATTTTTATACTCACAGTCGGGTACGATTGCAGAATTTTTTACCACGTAAAATCTAAAATGTTCATACTGTCTTACATCAGTAGGCCTTCTTGCGAGTCCGTCATAGGTTACTTTGGTCTGTACTAAAAGTCTTAAATCTGTCAAAAGTGGAATGTATCTGCACACTTTTAACAACAGCTTTCTGAAACATGTATTTATATCTGACTTTGTATCAGAGAACACAGATAGCTACAGTAGGTCACACTTGAAAACCGCATGACATCGAGGGACCCCATGAAAAGATTGCAGGATGGAAGTGGAAATACACCACAAGACGATTTTCTAGACGTGGAATCAAGACTCAGCCTTCCAGTAGTTCAGTAAATTTAGATAGGTGTTGCTAGACAATGCAAAAATGACTAGACCAACATGTTGCACATGCCTAGAGAGATAAAATGCCAGACACCAACGCTGAGAGGCGAGCTACATATGCCTGGACACAACAGGTGGATATGTCAGATACTTAACTGTAGGCCTACATCACTCAGTACACTCATGTTTTCGATGTACACATGCACATTCATTCACGCTACTCGTTCTCAAATTCTTCACTGGTAAGCTTACAATCAGTGAATGGATTAAATATCATAAATATAGGCATTTTTCTGCACTGCTTTAATGCAGTGAAATGTGCAAAATGTGGCAGCAATTACTACATGGCAGAAATTTCTGTGAAGTTTTTGTTCGTCACAACTGTTTGCGTCTGAGTACTATTTTTTCATTAGCTCGGTGCTCATGTCTCCTTTGTCTATACATATGGCCAGCCATGTGTATAGTCACTGTGATGTTTTTATTGCCCTAAATCTTTCGAATAGGCATCAGGAATGGCATCTAGTATTTTGAATGCACGGTGCTATTGCGGCGACAAATATGTCGCCACATAAAGCAGGTGTAATACACTAATGCGGCAGTAATCATATAGCGCACTATTACAGTCAGTGACGGATCTAGGCTTCAGCAGATGCTCTCCCTTCCCTCCCTCCTCGTCGATTCTGCAGTTCTCTGCCATGCTTCATGTGAACTTGTGAAGCCAATATACATGGCGCCGTCTGACGACGTTGACATTTTCAGCCTAGACAATTTTACGTTCAACTTCAGCTGATCCTACTGTATCAGCCCCCCAGCAGCTATACAGCATTCTTGTGTCCTTTGTTTCCCGTTGCTGCTCCCATTGTTGGGAACAAACTCTCAGCGAGCACTGCAGAGCTGTTAGTACTTATAAGGCTTAAAGCAACGGTTCATCGCAGCTTCCTACACCTAGGACAGGTCGCTGCCTACTCAGCGTTTCTAAAGTTTGCGTTTTACAAATTTTAAGAATTTAATAAATCACCCATTTTTACAAATTTTGTAACATTCCAGATTCTCTTTAGATTTGAAATAACTAGATTAGGAGTCGAGGGGTGGACCGTGGAAAAACATGAGACAACTTATAGGCAGATAAGTTGTTCGCCACCACATTAGTGTAATCCTGCCGCACAGTGTGGCAACATTTGTGACTGCAATAGATTTAGCCATTTTGAATGTCTGATATGATATGGTATGTCAAATGGTTAGGTTAGGGATAAGGATAAAAGAGGGTAGTGGGGTGCTGTCTATCCTTGTCACTGTCACAAGTGTTCTTTTCAAGGAAGTTTTTAATAGTGATCTGTGCTTATGCTTAGGGATATGGTTAGCCTTTAGGGTCAGGGCGGCACTGAATATTGGCAACTACTGAAAAATTTTTGAGTATTTTTTGATATTGAAAATTTAACCCCAACCTTGACCTAAAACAACCGTAGTTGTTTTCAGTTATTTTTGGTAAATATTGCCACCATTCAGGGCTTAGGTTAAAGTTAGGCATACAGTTAGTCTTAGCATCAGTGCTAGTCTTAGGATACAGGTGAGGAAGTTTTGGGATTGCACCGGCTAATAATATATGTCATTATGGTGTAATGCAGAGTATCTATGCGTTATGACATTGTGTTGTAGGCCAACAAGAGCTTGTGTCATTGTGCAAGGCTTGCTGTGCCAATGTCCACCATGAAGCACTCCCATCTCACACTGTCACTACTCCTCTGGTAATAATAGCTCTGCACCATTACCAATTTTACCATTGAAGTTATGCTTTCTTTGTGCCTCTGATATCTGTGTGGATTGGCTGTGCTAATTTTGCTAGTTGCTATATTGTTATATTTGGAGTGAATGATTGGATTGATTGAAATATGTGGCCCTTTTGTTTAGTGCTTTGATCATGTTGGTTGATTGGATAACAGTAGGGTTCGTGGAATTATGCGCCAAAATTTTGCAAATTATGCGGAACAATTTTAAAGATTATGCGTGCACTTTTTGCCAATTATGCACACATTGTGCGCACCTTTTCGGCTTTGTATTACTCACAATTGGCAATCAACAGTGAAAAGACCTTCTAAATCAGCTCCCGTAACTGAAGGTGATTATTCTGCAAACAATAGACTTAGAGTCAACATTCATGTTCAACAAAACAAACTAGAAATTTGGGGCAATGCCCAACGTGAGTCCGCCCGGCGCCCTAAGTCCGATTGGGGGAAATTAGAGGGGGGTAAAGAGGGGGGAGAATTTCCCCGGCATCAAAGTCACGTGGCCCGAACTCAAATGCATTGGCATACGCCGAACGCGCATTGTCGACTTAGGGTAGGTCAACATGAGCGCTTATAAC
>Ga0209671_1000842_pt1 | contig 22976 bp, 5 predicted proteins | sample WorMetHERISLAND2_2_FD_187401 | JGI IMG/M metagenome (GOLD analysis project Ga0209671, IMG submission 187401) | Marine gutless worms symbiont microbial communities from Max Planck institute for Marine Microbiology, Germany - Olavius geniculatus... | ecosystem: Host-associated > Annelida >... | reverse complement strand
GTGTTCGATACGTTATACCCGCCCTCGGAGGTTCACTACATGGTGGCAGCGGTGGTGGGATTCGAGGGATTGATGGATCGCTGAAATTACTGTGATTCGTGGGAATTACTGGGCTTCGCGGAACTGCTGGGATCGGCGGCATCGGGATCGTTGAGTCTCTGCCACTGGAACGACGACATCGCGGCGACGTCGAGCACTCAACGCTGACGACAACGGAGAAGACCTGACGAGTGCAGACAGGGACTAGTCGGGGAAGTCGTGACGGCAGTGCTTGGTGTATGACAATGCGTGACGCCGTAGTCCAGCCAGATGACCGTCCAAGAGTTGCTGCTGCTTACACTGAATGTCGGCAGCGCTGCTGTTAATCGGTCGACGTAAGACGCTCGCCGGTATCCTCATCACACTGTGATCGTCTGTGTGATCATCCTGACCGGTCTGCTGCACACCTTGGTCTGTGTGAGACATCTTCAGTCGACGCCTGGGACTGCAGCATCAACCACGAATAGCCGGTGCGTTTATTGACGAGTGTATAGTTTTGTGTTAATTGTGCTGTTAGTATACTGTGTAGTTATTAGCCCGCGATGTCTTTGTATAAGCGAATGCGTGTTGCCGAGCTGCAACAAGCGTGTGAAATGAACGGTATTGATTTTGATGGCCTTAACAAAAAAGGACTTATTCGAGCCCTTCAGGCCCACTCCACTCAGGAGGTACAGGCGGGTGAGCGGGGGAGTGAACAGACGGAAACGGAACCGGATGACAGCGAAGTCTCGTTCCGACGCCCCACGGACACGACCGGTAACGGCGAAAACGCCGAGGGTCTGTCCGCGCTACCTGGAGCGAGACAGGGAGAGAGCGCCGGCGCAGAGGCCCTTAGTTTATTAGAACTAAAATTGGCCCTGGCCCGAGAAGAAAGAGAAAGGATCAGAGAGGAAAAGGAAAAGACAGAAAGGGAGTGGGAGATCGAGCGAGAGAGACGTGAATTGGGCATGGGACCAAACCCTACTCACTCCAACAACGGTGGTATGCGCAGTGATATATCGCGTTTATTACCTCGTATGCCTGAAGGGGAGCCCCTGGTCTTCTTTTCAGCCTTTGAGCGAACGTTGACGCTTAACGGGGTTCCCCGAGAAGACTGGACCAAATTTCTTGGTGGGTCTCTTACGCCCAAGGCCCATAAGGCTCTCAGTGGACTTTCGTTGGCGGAACACCAAGATTACGATGTGTGTAAAAAGGCGGTGTTGGATTACTATCGCTTGGATTGCAATGAATATCTTAAGCGTTTTCGTACCGCGCATCGTATGCCGTCGGAAACTTACAAAATGTTTAAGGCGCGGCTCTCTGACTACTTTACGTACTATACCGAGGCCCGCGGGATTACGACGTTTCAGCAATTATTTGATGACAGTATCACTCAGCAATTTTTATGCACGCTGGGGCCTGATCTCAAGTCATTTGTTTTGTCCAGGGAGCCGAAGTCGGCTGATGAGGCTAGTTCGTTTGCAGATTTACATGTTCAGATGTGTCGTAATGCTGTGGTCGGAGGGGCAGCTGTCCAGGGGGGCACCCCCGGGATGGGGACGGCCAAGAAGTTACAGGGCCAGACTCAAGCCCCGGTCCAGCCACACTCTGGAAATAATGCTCAGCCCAGTAACGGGGTAGGCGGCCGCAAAGGTGCGTGCTACACGTGTGGCTCTTTGGACCACAGACAGGCATTTTGTCCGCTGGGTAGCAACAATGTTCATAATTCGTGGCCGAGTTATAATGCATGTTCTTTTTGTGGCGCCTATCACCCTGCAAACGCACCCTGTTATGCCCGTGGACCTGCAGGTGTGTATAAACTTGCAGCGGCACAGTATGAGCGTGATCATAGGCCTATGTGTGATTATGATAATGGCTTGCGCCCGCAGTTTGTTGTTCCTTTGTGTGTCAATGGATATGATTTGTACGCAGTGCGTGATACGGGATGTTTGACGCACACTATCATAAACCCCCGTTTTGTCAATCAGTATGATTATACCGGACTATATATGACTTGCCGTGGTGCTTTTGAAAGCGATGGAGTGTGTCATGAGGTGCCTTTGGCCACTGTCCGTATGATCGCGCCCGAACTTGGCTGTGCACACGAAATCTCAGTTTTGGTTGGAGTTTGGGATTTAGGCCCAAATGTAGACTGTCTTTTGGGAAACCAAACTTTCGCACAGAATCCTGAGATTCGTGATATAGTGATCCGTCGGACTGTCAGCCAACATGGCCACCCTAATCCATCTCTGCCTTTGGGGCGACCTGAGATTGGTGGGGTCAGGGGGCTCACAGACAGTCGATCACCGGCGAAGTCCCGTACTGTCATGCGATCCGCAGCCGACGGCGGCGCGCTGAGCGGTACTCAAGCTAGCGGGTCGACAGGCGGACGGACTGACAGTGATGACGGAACAGCTGTTGACGGGCACAACCCTGACAGACTCCCGATGTGCGATATGGTAGACGACAGTGCACAGGTGACCCAGACGCAGAGTGGCAGCTCAGACGCTGACCCTGCCGGTGAGACTAATGAACATAACGATGAGCAGACAAATGGCTCACAGCTGTTGACCCCGGAACAAACTGACCAGAGTGGCAGTGACGCGACTGAGTTATGCACGTTAGTTGACACTCGCAGCAAAACGGCAAAACACCCCAGCGGCGCGGCCGAGTCTGAAATCTTAGACGACACGCTGTTAGAGTGGGAAGACGACATGGGTTCTGGTGGTGACTCTAGTGGAAACAACTTGGTGCCGCCAGGGGACACCCCTAATGAGCAGTCTAACAGCGAGACTCTTGCTGATGCCTTCCGAGATTTAGGCCGAATAGACACGTCGTCCGTTGAGACACCGTCTGAGGCTTTGACCGGGAGGGATACTGAGACATCGTGGCAATTTAGACAGGTGCAAAATGCTGACTCTGGACTCGATAGCTTTCGCACCAGAGCGGCTCACGGCAGTGATGAATACCGTGTTATTGACGGACTGTTGTACAAACGAGCGCCACCGGACTCGTCTAATAATCGGTCGGGGTACGTTTTGGTCCTACCTAAGTCCCGAGAGCAAGACGTTATCCGTGTGGCACATAGCAGTTTGTTAGGGGGACACTTAGGAATCAGAAAGACAACTCAACGCATAGCTAACGAGTTCTTCTTTCCAAAACTTAAGCAGAAAGTCACTCACTACATTAAGTGTTGCCATCAGTGTCAGATGACTCGAGGTATAAAAACCAACGAAAGACAGCCTCTCCAACAGATGGAAACCATCGACCGGGTGCCATTTTCTGATCTGACCATTGATTTTCTGGGCAGCCGACTGCCTCTGACAGCAAAGAAAAATCAGTATATTTTGACAATCATTTGCAACTCGACTGGCTGGCTTCACGCCATTCCAATGACCAATTGCAAAGCGGAAAATATCGCTGACCATCTGTTGCAATATTTCTGTCAGGTTGGTTTTCCCAAAATTATCAGATCAGACTGTGCGTTTAAGTCGGAAATTTTGTCTGCTGTCCGTCAAAAACTTGGAATTAGAGCTCGTTTCTCGGCGCCCTATCACCCAGCGTCCCATGGCAAAATAGAGAAAGCGAACAAAACCCTTCTGGAAATGCTACGCAAGTTCGTTCACGAGCATCCTTCTAAGTGGGACCAAAAGCTACCATATCTTCTCTTTGCGATACGTGAGGTCCCATCTGCGAGTTCGCTCTACAGCCCGTTTGAACTAGTGTACGGTCGGCGCGCTAGAGGACTGTTGACGCTGATGAAGGAAGACTGGATAGGTATCGACTCTGAGGACGACGAGTTGGGAATGCCAGCTGCTAAGTACGTAGAGCAGCTTGGCAAAACCATAACTGATGCTCTGCGAGCAGCTGGACTAAACGTGCAAGAGGCACACGCACGGAACAAAGCTCATTATGACCGACTATCAACCGTTCGCAGTTTAAAGCTGGGAGACAAAGCCCTAGTTTTGATGCCGAGTCACAATAGTAAACTTCTGGCGCGATGGTTGGGCCCGTATGACGTGGTGCGAAAATGCGCAGATAATAATTATCTAGTAGACATCAATGGAAGACACGCGTTATTGCATATTAATGCGCTGCGTAAATATGAAATTGACGGTGATAAGGGAAAAGGCGAAACGGACTGGTGCCCTGACGTCTCAAATGAGGGAGCCTCGGAAGGGAACCCACCCGTCACAGTGCCGATTGTGATCACCGAGCGTAGGGACGATGACGCGGCTGATCGCGATATTATTGACCCCGAGCCGCCACCTAGCGGCGAGGGCACGGTGACTCTGGGCGAGCAACTGACTGAAGATCAGATAAGGCAACTGCTTGACATTGTGACAGAATACAGTGATGTATTTACAGAAAAGCTAGGAACGACCCATATTGCCAAGCACCGCATTGTTGTGACTGATCAAACTCCATGTTATCAACCTAGCTATCCGATCCCAGAAGCCCTACGCGAACCTTTGCAACGTGAACTAGAAGCTATGGAGGCTAACGGAGTCATACAATATACCCCACTGGCAACGTGGAACTCGCCTTTGGTTTTAGTGAGAAAAAGCAATGGCACGCTGCGGATCTGCAATAATTTCATTCCGCTGAACAAACGGACAGTACCGGAACCGTACCTAATGACTAACACTATGGAACTTTTGAACCGAGTTGCGGGCGCTAAATACATATCGCGGCTCGATTTGAAAAAGTCGTATTTCCAGGTGGAACTTGAGGAGCAAAGTCAAAAATACACCAGCTTTCAATCTCCTTTTGGCACTTTTTCTTATGTCAAAATGCCTATGGGGTTGATCAATGCTAGCAGTACGCTCCAAAGAATCATGGACATTGTTCTGAAGGGGGCCCATGTCTATGCGGACAAGCTCCAAGACGACGTTATTGTGTGGTCAAATGATTTTTCAAAGCATAAGCAAGATCTGACTGACGTTCTGAACAGACTTAGACACGCTGGGTTGACGCTGAATGTGAATAAATGCCATTTGGCATCAAACCAAATAAAGATTTTCGGCTTTCAGGTGAATAATGGGTTGATTACACCTGACCCGGAAAAAGTCCAAGCCGTGTCTGATTGGCCGACACCTAAAACGAAAAAGGAACTTAAGTCGTTTCTAGGCCTTGCAGGTTTCTTTCGGGGTCATATAGCAAATTTTGCGGAGATAGCCTACCCGTTAACGGAGCTTTTGACCCGATATAAGCCCGAACGCTTGCAGTGGACGGGAATCCACGAAGAGGCATTCCAAAAGTTGAAACAAGCCCTCATTTCTCGCCCTGTTCTCTGTCCGCCGGATATGACGCAACCATTTCAGATCTATGCAGACAGCTCAAAGACTTCTGTCTCAGCTGTATTAATGCAGGCAACTGATGAAGCTGGTACCACTCCCAGGGTCATTAGCTACGCGTCCCGAAAGCTATTACCCAGAGAAAGTAATTATTCGACCATTGAGCGAGAGTGCCTTAGCATTGTTTTTGCGGTCACGAAATTTCGTCACTACATCTTTGCCAGAAAAGTAGTGGTGATGAGCGACCACAAGGCTCTCACTTGGCTCAATTCGATTGTCAAGAGCAGTTCTAGGTTAGCTAAATGGGCGCTCATCTTGCAAGATTACGACCTAGAAATACGCTATGTACCTGGCAGCCACCAGCTGGCTGATGTTTTCACTCGCCTTGGATAAAAAGCGGCCCCTCCCTCTATGCACCCGTCTTCTGTGAAGCGTAATCATGTGCCTGGTGAATTGCATGACATTTGTGTATTAGTGTTTTTGTAGTTTTGCGAAGTGGCTGTAGAACTGTGTTTGTGTGTTTGTGTATGCACATGTGCCGAGTGTACCTGGTCGCATGGCCGAGAGACGCTCGTTGGAGTCACACAGCAGCAGCACACGGCACAGAGTGGCGCCGCCTGGCGAATGAATGCTGTAACCGGTACCACTACTGCGGCAGCCTGCTGCAGAGGCGAAAGCCTCGAGACCGGACTTTCAGAAACATCATAATTAACATTACTTAAATTTCACACTAAATTTTATACTGTAAAATAAATAATGTGCCGTGTTCTGTGTGCTATGTTGTTCCTTTTTACCGCTATCTATACGTTTAGTAGTTGATTGAGTTTGCTTTGAATTAGTCATATTGTGTCGTTCAAGTTGATTGGTATGCATAATAGCGATGAGTTATCTGCTACTGTGTTGCAGACTATCAGTGACAAATTATTTTCTGATAAAGCATAAGAAATTGTGCTAGTGTGTTTGGAATAAGAATTGAACTTATGCAGATTTATGCAGTAGTGATTGTCTGTCTTATTGATAGTTGCGGCGATTAGTTCTGTAGAGCAGTATATGTGTTGAGTAGGCCTATGTTTTCTGATATTACTCGGTAACGGACACCTGATGGACTGTATCATTATAATGGGACAAAAGTGAAATCACCTTCAAATGATGGTTGCATATTTAGTTGTGGTAGACAGAAAATTAATGCGTTTTGCTGAGTGATGACGTTAAATGACTGTATTGATATATACTTTATTAGTACATTATTTCGTACATAATTGCCCCGGTTGTATGACTCTGGTTTAGCTGACATTTTGGATGACCGTAATGAATGTGCATGCTACCCAGACTAAATGTACCTGCACCATAGGTAGGGGGCTGGGCCGGCACGAGTTTAGGGGAAGTTAAATTTGGGGAAGGGGGCTTTCCACCCTTTACCCCGCCCTGGTGCCCTCACTTAGAGGAAAGGGGGGCATGCAGAGAGATAGGGTTCTAGTAAGTATGGGCGGTGACCAATGGGGAGCGCCCATTCAGGGGGAGGCGGAGACATGGACCATGGCGACCGCGCGTCGCAGCGGGAGTAGGGATTCGGGGTCTGAGCGGTGACCGAATCAGGGAGAGTAAGAACCGCTCGCCGGCCGACCACGTTAGAAAAGGTCGGGGATTGTCTGCACGTATGTTATGATGATGATATTGTGCGCTGAATCGTGGTATTATAAAGTATATTAACTGCAACGTGTTCGATACGTTTACCCACCCTCGGAGGTTCACTACACTTATACTAGTAATATTTTGAGGTCGGGGCTGGAAGTTTATGTTCGCAAGTTATGTAAGTAAGTAAGAAGTCATGTTCACATTTGCAGGCCTTCGGACGCATGCAGTACGGTTGGCCACCCTAGCGGCAGCTGAATTTTTTTGTTTTTCACTGGCACACTCTGCTGAAGTGAAATAAAGTGGTGTCGCCGATGCTGAACGTTGCGGTTGGTCTGTGTGTGCAGCGCGTGGAAGAACCGTTCATTCTGGCGGTGAAGGAGGAGCTCGGAGACCGATTCACGATCAGCGTGGAGACAATCTACAGGACGACGATCCGCTACATTCTGTCCACCCTGGCCACTGAGTTTCGCCAGTCTCGTCTTCAGCTGTCCGACAGCTGTAGCGGGCAGCTTAATAACGTCGCTGCCGACAACTGACTCACCAACCGACCAACCGACCAACCGGTCCTTCTTTTCGCATCCGCCGACGGGTCTGCGCCATGGAGAGCGCTGTGTCTGCGCTCTGTGCGCGTGGTTCTCATCCAACGCAAGTTACGCAACGCACGCAACGGACGCAACGCAAAAATAGACACCGCTTCTATCCTTATATTTTAACCGTTGCGTCAGCTGCGTAATTTAGCGCACCATGCTTTTCTTGTTTTTGTTTCTTGTTTTGTTTCTGTATCGATATGTGGTCGCCACCCTCGAAGAAGACTGCAGATGAAATTAATGGTTGTACATAGATAAACGTCGTGATGTAGTCGGCTTCTTAACTCGCGATGAACAGGACATGCGTTAGGAACACTGTACGCCATACCGTAGAAACACGCGAAAACGTCCGCACGCCTTTAAATCAGCGCTTTACTCGCAAGAGATAAAAAAGAACCTTTTTACAATCGGATCTGTGGGTTTAAAGAGTCAGTAGTAAAGAAACAAGTTGTCGTATTTTCTATTTGCTTATATTATCGTATCGACAATACACGCGAGAAGACTAACATAATGCGGTTACTGTTTTATTGTGAATATTTATGTTTTTTTAGAGATTTCGATTAGTATTTTTTGTTAACATGATTTAGGTGCTTTCATGCGATTAATGTATTTTTTAGATATATTTAAACAAAAATCGTTAAATAAACAACTCAATTATGTGGTCAAAACTCGTTTATTAACAGTAAATGTTTAGGGGTCATTTGTTGCATTTCAATAATACATTCAGTCATAATATGCACTGCATACACAGATTAATTTTCGTCCTCTATATTCCAAATTCTCGCACTCAGCAGTGCAACACAAAGCATTATGCACGTTTTAAAGGGGTAAAAATTAACACACTGCGCAAGGAAACGAGTTACAGTTTGTGGCTAGTTCTGAAGATTTGTCCTGGATTCCAATAGAGGATTATTCGCCCCTAAACTGAACTAGAAACTTCAGTCATAGTCTCAAACCAACAGATAACATATATCATCGCCAGTCGCGATCGCTGTGATCTTGCACATGATTTACGCTTGCAGAGGTATAACGTGCAAAGCACTCGTTAATCAATAACGTCAATATATCGATGTTACTCATATTCACTGACAACGATTACCTCCACCAGCGAGACACTATCACTAACGCTGCAATGTACGGCGCAGTCGAAAACATTTTGCAACTGTCGTTTTCGTCTTATCACTGACAGTCGCATTCAGCCTGATTCTTCACCTGCTTTCACAGTATAACACGTCGGTTACAAAGTTTTCGCCATTGACAGGTATTCTTTCCAGCAACCGGACACCGAACAGCGAGAGTACTAACGCGGGTGAGCGGAGAGGTAACGTGAGTGAGTTGTCATTCATCACGGTCCACGTTGACGCCAACTTCACCGACCGCGTCGCTTGCTTCAACGTCCAACAGTTCAATTAAAACACGATCATCTGCAGAAAGCACCGTTTTGTAATTGTTTGATTGCGTCAACAAACGTTACATGCTTGAGCGACTGCAGTATGTAACGCCATATTGGTAACGAAGAAATTTTGTTATCGACATTCAACATTTGATAATTTTGGTATAAAACGACATTTCTCAACAAAATTTGGCAGTCTTTTTAGAAATTTATTCAAAATTAAGTGTGCAAAAAGTTATCCAAATTCGTTTAAATTGGACACTTTTATTGCACGATATGTAGAGGCTTGGTTTTTTACTGGATACATTGTATAATCAGAGACGTTAACCAGGGTTTGAATTGTGAAAATATTAGCTGGAAGTCGAACTTCTCGATAATTAGAGCCAGAACAAAATTGTGATGTAAATCATATGCATATAGTATACAGCTGACCCCTCTAGTGCGTAATTTGACAGCGTGTTAGGAGGTTGAAAAGAGTTGGTGGTTCAACCCTCTAACCCCCGGCAATTCAAAAACAATGACGTTAACGTTTCCCACTTTGGCCTCGAGTAAAAAGTCATTAGTTCTTGGCTACTCGGCGTGAAGCCTTAGGCCTAGTTTTCATCTGATCCAGAACTCCATCACTCGAGGTGTCGTCAAAGCTCCTAAGTTTACTCACATTACTTCTATTCTTACATATCTTCGCTGGCTTAAAATAAATGAACGTTTCGAATAAAGAATTCTTTCTCTTTTCTTCAAACTTTGCTATACCACTCAACTTTCCTAACTGTACGACATAATCTCCCTCCAGACACCACGTAACACTCGATTATCGCCTGTCGTCACTGTCGCTCGTCTACCTACTCATTTTCCTTTAAAAATTACCAGTCGTTCCTTTCGCTATGCATCACCTCATCTCTGGAATAAACTCCCTCACTCACTTCGTCAGCCACGTCTTGATCTGTCTCTTCCTGACTTACCATTGTTCCATATTAGTCTCACCTCAGCAATGTCATCATCAATATTCATCATCACTCTTGACATCTATCACCCGATCATGTTTTTCAGTCTCAAAACGTTTCTCTTTCTTAAATGATCCTACCTCCCATAGACATCTGTCACCCCTTCGAACCAGTGCCGGCGTTAGAGAGTTGAAGGCCCCCAAATACAAGTATGATGCCCCTATAATAGGAAGTCTGAAGACGGAGCCGCCAGCTGGGTCCAGGAGCAGAGTCCTTAATCAGGGGTCAAGGGGGCGAAGCCCCTCCCCCTGAAGCTGAAACACTTGGCATTTGGACGTTCAATAAAAGTCGCAAATATGCCCACTTTAAAAAAAATTGAAACGCAAAAAAATCAGGTACAATTTGTGTTGTCTTTTTTAAAAAAATGACGTTTATAGGCCGCAATACGCCACAGATTACTGTACAGTAATGAAAAGTAATAGACTTGTCCTCTTTGGGTAAACTTTTCACATGATTATTCATTTTATATTTTAAATATATTTTTTAAAACTAAAAAAATTTTTACACTTAGCACGAGGCCCCTGAGCATACGTGATTCCCTGGCCGGGGTGTACGGGGGGCCCTTTCGCCGGCTCTGCTTCGGACTGATTTCACGAATACCTGGGCTTGTTTACGGTTTTTGTCTCATTTCAGTTCTAGTTTTTCTTGATCTCAGGCTTCTCAAGACAAACAGTTTTTTTTATTTGTTATTTTGCAGAACTGTACCTTTAATTCAATTTCTCTCTTTTTATAAAATATTTAAAACATTTTCAGTTTTTTAGTTTACGTGCTAGATTGAACTGACAGCTTGTCTGAGAGTTTTCAAGTGCAATATTTTGTCGCATGGTATCGTATAACGGTATGTGTTCTAATATCCGCTGTCGGCACTCACGCATACTGGGAGCAGTTAATGAAGCAGTGAGCCCAATATTATGAACGGATCTGTCAATAATTAATTGATTGATTAACGTTATGCCCAGGACTATAGCGCTTCCGCTTTAGCAAGCACTGTCGCAGTTCATTGAGCTAGCGTGACAGAACGAGCACGGCACATTAACTAATATAAATAATACAACATCAACATCGATAGTCCTAGTCGTTGACAGTGTGACCAACGCCGTGACACAGAGTAGCAGACAAAGGACTGGAAGTAGTTTTATAGGTAGCCATCATCTTATCTATCGTTGGATTACGATTCATAAGTGTTCGCTTTCGGTAGCATGAATCATCGAATGATGCAATGCCACACGTAACTCTGCGCAAAGCATGCTCAACGGGGACCGTTTTGAAAATGACGCATTGCGAAACGGAGTGAGCTTGCAGTCCGGTATGTAGAATATTTAATGTATACATCTGTGAGGTAAACGAATGCGGTTACCGGTACATCTAGTAGCAGGAAACTAATTACAACCGACCAGTGATATAGAGCAAGATGCAGTCGTACCGACTAAAACGCTTCGTGATCGTCGCTATGGTCTTATCGGTGCCATTAAGTTCAATTATCTATCTAGCTTCTCACCACGTCATCTCGACGACTGATGTCTCGCCCTTTCTAGGTATTTTGTCTAGCAGCCGGACACTAGACATTAGCGAGCGGGCTAGCGCTGGTGCGTCAGTCGTCACGGTCCACGTTGACGCCAACTGCACCGACCGCGTCACTCGCTTCAACGTCCAACTCCAGCATCTACGTCATCAGCTGCTACTTACTCCACACACAAGCAACGTCTGCAACGTAACTAGCTGGACCTCAGCTAAGAACAATCTGAGCATTGGACATGGAGCAACGCCACTGCGGGTGGTAAGGGGCGTTGAAGAAAACTACATCGACAAGCTGAGTGACAATCCAGACATCATCACGGTGGTTCTGCCATGGCTTGGTTCACGATCCAACTGGAGCTCGCTGACCGACTTCTCCAATGTACTCTACCAGCGATACTTCGAGTGGACGGCAGACGATGTTCTGTGTTCGTGGATTGAGACGCCGGGTGTCATCAGGGCGCGTTACGATGTCTTGTTCCGGAGAAAGTGCAACAGAAACATTAACGATACCGCAACAGCACAATCACTGCGACCGTTGTTCGTCAATGCCAAGCCGCCTAAACCGAAAAATAGCGAATTGTACCCAGATCGTTTCTACACGTCGGCACCTCGTTATGTTTTCTATGTGCATATTCATCGAAACGCTATTGTTACTGGTCTGGGCGACGTTATCACAGCAAACACAAAGCTGGTTCTCGATGCATGTAGTCACGATGTCTCGCCAACCATACCGCGTGGTGGAAAACTGTTGCACATTCCGTGCTACAATGAAATATATGTCATAACTCAGTACTGGGGCAACGGAGTCTTCCACAGAATGGTGGAGGACGTTCCACGGTTAGTTCTTTGCCTAAAATTTCTTAAATCATATCCAGATATTCGTATCTTGGCGCCTCAAGTAGGAGGCCGTATGGCGGAATTTTTAGGAATTATTGGTTTGGACAAGTCACGTCTAGTAACAGGAATCGCTCGCGCTAAGATTGTTTATCAGCCGAGATCAACCCCGTGTGGGTATGCCAACGTACAGGAAAGTCAGACGTTGTCTCAACTTTACCAAAACTACATCAAACGAAACTTTCCCGTTCAGCCGAGGAACAGACTGATATTAATCCGACGGTCAGGATTAAGAAAATTTAGTAAGCAAAGAGAAATTGAAGAAGTGTTGGAGCGTGCTGCTAGAGACTGCAATCTGACATACACGCTGTTCATTGATAACCCGACGCCGTCACTCAATGACACGGTGATGATGTTTCATTCAGCTGTCATCATAGTTGCTCCTGTAGGCGCTGGGCTGTCTAACATGTATTTTTCTCAGTCTGGCACTTATGTCGTCGAAGGTGTGTGCAACCTGCCGCATGTCAATCTTTGCTTCCAGCGGCTGGCGCACGTCCTTGGACATCATTGGCATGGTGTGACGTCACGACGTGGCTGTGAACGAGTTGTCGATGTTTCAGCAGCAGACGTCGATGATGCTGTACGCAGATATCTACGTCTGTGGAAGCATGAACGCTTCGAGTTATGTGTTTAAGCTGTGACATGTAATTATGACTAAATCTTAATTATTGATAATCGTTTTACTTAACTGAGTTCTTTATACTTTCTGCGCTTGTCTCTAAAAACCGGACCTCTCATACATTTTTAAATAACTAAGGCCGTAATCGATTTTAAAAAACCGAAACCAGTTTCGGTTTTGGGTTTTGCTGTGTAAATCGATTGCACCAAACCGTTTCCGTAGGACGGTAGGACTGTAAACAAACAACATGGCGAGCGTCATGGTTCCCATGGTGATCGAAAAAAATAAATTCATCTTACTGTTGAAGCTTTATTCCTGTACGTGATAACAATTCAACTACAAGTAAACAAAACAGCAACAAGCAAACGGCTTCCGGTTTCGCCAGCGAAACCGGCTTAATCGATTGCAGAAAACTCTACCCTGAAAGGAAACCGGTTTCGGTTTTTGCTAAATCGATTACGATCTAAAACAGTTTTGGTTCAATAGCAACAAACTTTAGTACAAAGAATCCCCATAGGCCTACAGTTTACATTGTCTGTTTCCTGTGGCACCCGCAGTATGGAGTCTGCGCGGTAACACTCCAACGAAACAACAAAGTCAGTCACGAAATTTTGTCATTGAACGTTATAGCATTAGCAAACTGCTGATTACTAACGTCATAGTCAGAAGTTGCAACAAATGTTTAAACTGCTGTCTTTTAAAACGCAAGCCCGTACAGGCCTTTCCCATTCGTCACGTTGCAAAGCCACCAAATACATTCGTAACGACGGAGAAGACGTCTTTTAGCTGGTGACCAATTAAAGGAACAACAGTTTGATTGTTATAATGTATGACTGACCAGTCTCACAGTTATGGTGTTCATAATTAACAGTTTGATAACGTTATAACGTTTAATGAATTAAAATTTCGTCACTGACGTTTTTGCTTAGTTGGAGTATTACCGTGCAGTTGCCTCTACTGCGAGTGCCAAGTGAGCACCTTATCCTCTGTTCTGATTATTTTCACAAAGTAACAGATTACAGCATCAGCGTGCTGGCTGGTCTTCCGGTCTACCTGGTCCGTCCAATCCAATCGGTGCTGAACGCGGCTGCGAGACTGACGTACCATCTCCGTCGTTCGGACCACATCACCGACGTGTTTGTCTGCCTCCATTGGCTGCGCGTGCTGGAGCGAGTACAGTACAAGATCGCCGTTCTGGTGTACGAAGTCTTGCATGACATGGGCGGCGCTAGGAATCTAAAGCTGGTAGAAAACGGGGGGTGGCAAGTCCCCGGGCACAGGTGGCAATTTTTTTGTGTGTGTGCAGGTCAAATGTCGACCTTATTCAGTTGTTGTGTCCATCAAAAGACGTATAGCGGGCTCCAGGGGCAGTGGCCTTAGACTTTAGGGAATCAGGAGGCGAAGCCTTCTGAAGCTGAAACATGTTTAGCTTTGTTCAATAAAAGCCGCAAATTTGCCTGCTTTTAATAATTGAAAATGCAAAAAAATCACGGATATCTTTGTTGCCTTGATGGGTCACACCTTAGCATGTGTATGGTTACAAGGGGGCATTTTATTACCACCAAAAGTTTTCCTAGGGGGCAACGAAAGGGGCAAGGGCAAAGACACGGAAGACAGCTGTCGCTGTCTCCCTGCTTTCCTCTGGCGCCGCCCATGTTGCATGGACTCGCACCGTAATACCTCGGTCAACTGAACTACGTCGCCGACTTACGTGTCGCTGACTTTTCCTTTCTGCTACCACCAACCGTTTAGCAGTGCCTTCGATCAAGTTGACAGCCGTCGCCAACCAACTGGGCTTTTACGGTTGTCGGCCCACGGACCTGTACGACCTGCCGGACAACGCGACATCTGCGTTGTCCACCTTCCGTCAGCGACTCAAAAGTCATCTCTTCATCAGAATCCTGGACTGTAGGCCTATTCTATCTATCTAATCTCTCTACTGGGAGTAGCTTACATTACTTAGGCCACTTTAAAAATTCCGGATTGATTGATACCCGTATTACAGCTTACTCAGCAGTTTATCTCAGATTGCAACAGTGGAACAGTTATTAAAATTTGCTTACATTTTCTAACTTTGTCACAAAAAACTGTTCGGATGTTCTTATGTACACAGAGCGATAGTCTAGCATTCATAGGCCTACTAAGTCAACGGCATTCGCTGGGTGCCAGCACTGACAATTTATTTGGCAAACCAGTTAAAATAGTGTGCCGCCGACTTTGCCATATTTTTGTTAATATTGATACATTTTGTGTTTCCAGGGCATGTACTACAAAGCCATAATTAAATATCCCACCTCGTCTCAAAGATGTCGTTACATTAGCTTGTGAAATATTAATGTAATAATTAGCTAAATCAACTAATTAGCCTAATTTATTTGCCGATTGGTTTTTTTATCTCATTCCATTTATCTAGTTCAGCTATGGCTTCCGAGTAATATTATAGTAGTTTACCTACACATTATAATACTTTCCATTTCTACCACCCAGGACAACATTTAATTTAATAACCACTTTTGATTGCACAGTTCTTACGCGTACACTACGGCCTATCCCTAGCATCCCATAAATAAATGTCCAATAATATAGGCTACCGCCTCTTACAAGAGTCCCGGTGGAAATAATTATGTCAGAAACTGTCAGGTATCTTAGACCCAAGGTCTTAAACTCCGCTGCGTATTTGTTGAAAAACAGTCAAGTCGCACAACAAGCTGTACAACGGCATAACGCATGAGGATGTTGCGGATTTGTTGCAGGCCTTCGATCATCTTCAGCATATTGTACATCGAATCTATACCAGATCGAAGTAGGCCCATGCGTGGAGTCTTGTTCTGAAGGCGGACCCTGTGCCTATTCATCCAGTCGGTATCAGGATTAACTTCAAGACACTGCAGTCTACCAATGGCGGATCCAAAATTTTAGAATAAGAGGAGGGGGCGGAAAGATAAGGGATAAGGTCTGGGGATGGGGCTGTACCCTTCAAAATTTTATGCAAAAATAATGCATTTTCGTGCAAAATTTTCACTTGCTTCAAGATGCTTCCAGTCAGTAGGGAGACGGCCGCCCCTGCCCCCCTTGAATCCGACACTGCAGTCTGCTGGTGCAGGGTGCTATCAGGTCGATGACGACGATGACGACTTGGCGCGTCCAGTGACCGGAAGAAAAGATGGACAGACGGACGGACGGACGTCTGACCCAGCAGCCGGGAAGCGAATTGACCGGCGACCTGGCCGGCGTCATCAGAGGCTGGCGGCGCCGCACACCGGCACCTGGTGATGGCGGCAGCAGGCAGCGAGCTGGTGGTTTATCGGCGTAACACACAGTGACTGTGCGTGGCCCAACGTGGGTCGACTCGAAGTGAACGAGCGACGTCGCCGACACGAATGCTAAAAGCCACATCACACACGACTCACCGTGCCATCACGTTGTGATGTTGTGTGACGCCAGAGGTGATCTGGATTAGAGAATTCAGCCGGTCACTGCAACACTGTAACTTTTTGTTTTGACTGCGCCGGCTATAAAAACACACTTGCTCACTTTAGTAAGGGAGTAGCTTGTTAAACACACGTCAACTCACAGGAGGTTATTTTGTGCCGCCAAAACAACGCTTAACCCTGACTCGAACCGTAAACGGGTGTTCATAGCTACCGAAATGCAATAAAGTAAAATTAAATGAAACGATAGCCTAGGCCCTATAGTTCTGCTGTTTTAGTTTATTTTACCTTAGTTCAGTTTATTTCTTTCGCTCTGTACGCGTTTTAATTCCAACCCCAGCCTTAACCATCTTAGTAATAGGCCTACTAACACCAGAAATCATAGGGGCCTAACCCCGACGACTTTCGTTAATAAGATGCCATTCGTTTTTATTCATCGACACCAAGAGCGGATTAGGTAGAAGTAGGCCTACCGACAATGTTAGCGAACAAGGGACGACAGATAGGCCTATTTTACTTTTTTGGTATTGCAAGGCATAGGCCTACTGAATTTTTTCTTACCCATTTAAAAAGCCGCCTTCAATAGAGCAATATCCATTATAAATAACCTTTTTGCGCTCTGTGACATTAGATGCAAAACACTTAGAGTTTATGTTATTTTTGTGCTGTAGAACTCATCTCCGCTTTTTGGTCAACTCAAAAGTTTTATCTCATCTTGGCATGCCGGACAGACAGTCATTTTTCTTCATCTTAAACTGCCAGATTAGTTTTGCTGTAGTCTTACTGTGATAGTAATGATACCGTTTGTTTGTATAGTTTTAATCACTGATACGAAAAATTTGTTCTGACCTTGGCCTGCTAACATCTTCAGTTAGTGCGCTGTGACAAAAAGAGGGAATAAGCAGTCTCGCCGTTTTTTGTGGTTATGATGAAACTTAGGCCTAATGCTTCGTCGAAGACTTCATCAGAGATAATCGAACATCAACATTATATAAAATAGCAGTGGGATCGTCCGACACAAAGCGATATATCAGTCATTTAGACTGACAAAGTAGGGTTACGGTTAGGGCTTCTTTGTTCATACTTTTGTCGAAGCCTACATAGTGATCCGGCTCGTTTTGTCTGGCCACTGTCGACCGAGTCGTTTCAGTAATGTGTGCATCAAATATACCAGAGTGTGCTGAGAACTGAAGCTGGGGCTCGCCGCTCAGATGGCCATCATCTGTTAGTCGTGACGCCGGGCATTACGTCAGAGATCACGTGACCGTCGACGTGATGACGTAATAAATCAGACGGCGTGGCGCGCGCCGGCTGTGCGGTTTTTAACCGGAAGTCTACGGACGGACGGTTCGTCGCGCATGCGTCGTCCTACAGTACGGGCGCGACAATGCGACATTTGCAAACACAATGAGCGCTGATGACTGTCATTTGCATTATTGCCGCGCGCCGCCAACACATTTTCCTTTTCGTTTTTTTTTCCGTCACCGTTTCCGAAGACTCCACGGATCGTTCGACGACAATCGCGAAGGCAGCGTGCGAAAATTGTACCTGCGCCACAGTGATCATTCGCATTCAGAATACGTGCATTACACCGATGAAATTCTTTTACCAAATACTGCAGACAGTGGCGTATTTATTTAGAATTTGGCAAGGGGGCATGGCAAGCGCGCATAGCGCGAGCCTATAGGCCTAACCTATATAGCCTATGACTACGGCTTACTGATGGACTAAAATATAACACGGCAATCATTCTGTGAACAGTGGCTGCAGTTTTATGCAATTCGTAAAGTTCTAATTAACAATGGATTTTAGGCAGTGAAAGGTGCCATGTTTAGATGCAGATAACGCCATTGACGATGTACAGTATAAACACTTTTGACCATGTAACGAATGATATTCAAGCAATTTACACTGATCGCATATCAGCCAAGTCTTTTAAAAATATCAAAGTATCAATATTAAAGATATCGCTGGCGCTTATTTGGCTGTTAGACTGTCCTCGCATGTAGGATAAAACAGAAACGAAATATTTTTTTAAAATTTTTGTTTCAAAAGTCAGCACACATGAAACAAAATTCTTAGCCGGAAAAACGCAGTACGTCATTCTGGTCTTTGATAGGCTGCTACAATAGACTGCGTGTAGATCTTTTATATATATTATTTACATATTTATTGGCAAAAATAATAAATATTATGTTAATGAGCCTGGTGCAAATCCAAAAGAGTCGTTTCAGCGTTTTAGTTTCGTGTTCTTTCACATGCGCAGACCGCGGCTGCTTTAGCCTGCTCATTTCATTAAAATTGTGGTGTCATCGGTGAAAGAGTGTTGTACGGAATCACATAGCACGAACATTGCACGCACGGAATGGGGCTACAGGTACAGTAAAGGCCCTAGCAGTAGAAGTGCACCGGTAACGGTGCGTGTTGCTGAAGATATGGTTACTTGGCTGAGGAGCTGTGTGCTGCTGGCTCTCCGCAGAGCACGCAGTGAACTCGTTTGGATGATAGATAATTAGTCTGTACCTGCGACGTCGTCGTCAGCAGTCGCTCACTGGTAGCTTTGCATACACGTGCGTTGGCGCGGTTTGGCGCTCAACACAATCTCTACGTCACGTGCAGCAGCAGCAGCAGCAGCGACTGCACTGTTGTCGTCGTCTTCGGTCGTCAGTCGGCATGGGGCGAAGCTCCTACCACGAAGAGCGATCGTTTGGTATCTGACGTTGGTGTATGCAGTAACGAGGACAGTCATATACTAGGTCGGCTCAAAGGGTGAACTGGAAACGTATGAGTTATTTGCTTTAAATGCTTTATAAGAACCATTCGACTTCCTGTGACACTATTCTGTCACGTTCGTCATACCGCAAGATCAGTTTTTATCATAAGTTTACGATCCACTCGATTTAGCGCATATCAAGTGTTGCTAAACTAACTAAGTTTAGTTTCTGTTTTGGCCATTATTATGGCGAATAAATATTTTCATGGGCTAACCGGATACGAGCGGACGGACAGCAATCGATGACATTATCAGCTAGTAGGCTTATTTCCATTTCCACGGTGCACGATTATAATTATTCATCTGTGCATACCATCTAGTGCATTTACTGCCGAGCTCTGACAATCATAAATTTTTACGACCAGTCGAAGTGTCGAACTACGAATTTTATGTTGTTGCTTAACAATTATTATGTGCGGGTATAATATCTGTCAGCACAGCGCTCTTTGTAGCACACCGTACGCATATTTACGATATTCAACCGGCTCGATAGATGCTGTAGAATTAACGCCAAGGAATAAACGGCCAAGGAAAAAAGAGATAATAATGCGACTCAGGCGTCATGTTTTCACTAAATCAATATCACAACAAATTTCTCGATTTTGTAGCCAAATTACAAAAAATGAACCAAAGTCGAGAAAAAAATTCAGGCTCAGTGCCACACACTTTCCACGGGAGCTGCTCGCCAGCTGTGCTGTAGACGACAAAATGTCGTACTTAACCCTGACCGATGCGCATTTTGATTGCACCTAAGTATGGGAACAGCAGTGTAACCCGTTGGGTTATTGCAAGTTAGTGCACCGGATTGTCCACCAGAACATAAAAATGTGGCCCCAAAATATTTGTCCAGAACCGACTTAACGCATTAACAAAACCCATGGACGAACATCACCTGTATAACTGGCTAAAGCTTGTTTTTTTCTTCTAACCACACCATATCGTCACGTATTGCAGACAAACAAGAAATACCGCAGCGTCTCAGCATGATCAATATTGCGAAGGCAACAGTGGTGGTACAAGGCAGCAACATGGGCGGTGGTCGGAGATAGAAATAGATCCAATTCTAGTGTTTTTTGTTACATGAGCCGGGGTTTCATGTGATGCCGCAGTCTGTATGAAATTATTAATCCTTCAGCGGGAACATGGATGCTCACAGCTAGCACGGCACTATTACAGAGCAATGTGATGATTAGCCAATAGCCATCGATGCTGGAATGATGCACTTCCTGCAGTCATAACTTTTTTTCTTTGTCACAGGTAGCATTCCATGCTAATCGACGCTTAGTGTTTTAGCTTTGCATAATCTCAAATAGGCAATTATTTGTTGGAGAATTATTGCCACAACATTGTCTTGCGCTGTCATAAAATAAAACTTAGTTTTTTACGGGCGGGAATAGGACTGACTGACAACAATATTCAGTTCATGTTTCTAAAACTTTTTATAAACTTAGTCTGTAATTATACAGTGCAAGTAAATGTTTTCTGAATAATCTGTAGTCGAAAGGTAAACTGTTACTTCAGACGTCTCAGATGAATTAATTAAACTCGCTTTGGCTGAATCGTTCTTGGGGTGCATCGAAACGCAGTAATTTTGTTGATTTGCACAAGCTTGAACTTTGAAGTTAATTTTTTGCCAGAAAAATGATAATAGTAAGAATAATAATTATGATGATATATTTGACATTTCACAGTTCAGAATGACTGTCAAACGGATAAATTAAAAACAAGTCGGGTGAACTCGGAGCCAGTGTAGTAATTCGTAGGCTACGCCGTCTCAGTGGCCAGTATTTACTGCGCGTTAGTTACAGTCGTCTGCGCATCAGCGCACCTGTCAATAACGATGCGTCACGTGCGCATGTTCTGACGTCACAGTGACGTCATACGTCAACAGTAACAGCAGCAGCCGGCGCTTGGACGGGACACTCTGGTGGCTGGGATAGTGAGTTGAAAGAGGCACTTGGGTAGATGGTAGTAGGATCTTTGTCAAAACCGCGCGATAAACTAACAAAAAATGTGCTGCCGTCCGCCTAGTGACGTGCAACCCTAACCTTAACACTAAACCTGACTTTTGATGACATTGACGAATTCTTCACGGCCAATTTTAATTTTCTACTCAGTTTTTCTTTTTAAATTAGAACTTCGTACGGGACAAACAAACAGACATTCAAAACCCATGATGCGACATATTAGGACGACCGCATAACAAATCGCAGAAAAACTTTTTTGCCGTATCGTTAAACTCACTGTTCAGAAATCGCAGAACAACGCCGGATCGTCTCGTTTCCAGCGGTCAGTAGAGCTTAGCTCTAGACATGTGACGGACGATTTGTGACGTCCGACTCGTTTTTCCATCTTTGGTGTGAAATTCGTTTTCTCCGTGTCTGCCGTTGAATTTGGTGAGACGATGAAGCCGTGCAACTGTAGTCCAGCTGCTGAACAGTCGCGCCTGTCCATTTCGGTGTCCGTGACTACGTCTCTGCATATCTTGCACTTTTTTCCGGGATAGCCTTACCATTTGTTTTGCGTGGCGTGGCTGCGTGGGTAACCCCGAATAGTTTTCAGGCTGAATGACAGTCGTATGCGTATGATAAATTTTCCATCAACTACCGCACATATCATGTTTCTCGATATATTAAATTTTTAATGCTTGCTGTAGATGAAATCACTTTTAGAGTCAGTTGAGATACAGCTTATTTGTTATCTTTTTGCCGCCAATGAGTTTTTCGTAGTGCATTGTGACTCTGTGTGCGTAGCTTTGTATTCAACACCAGAATAAATTTTTGGAGCTATCACAATTTTGTTGTCAAAAACTAAGAAAATGAAAAGTTTTGGAGATGCCATGTAAAAAAGTAAACTTCGACGATTTTTTCAAACGTTTCGACCTAGATTGTATTTACAGACCTTGTACAGAATGGCCCAATAAAAACTAGGCTTAAGTATGTACAGTGTATGTGTATGTCATGACTGTCTCAGATGTCAACCCATTTTAAAAAAATTGTTTCGCTGATATACTTTAAAGGAAACTTGCAATTAAACGATCATTAAAATTCCACCACATCTAATTTTTAGTCACTCTCTGCTTTATAACTTTCAGCACGACGTATATTTCACAGCTGACTATACCGGTATGTTTTACGACGCATAACAGAATGCTATTGTGTGTGATATAATAACGATTTTCTTACAATAATTAATTATAAAAATATAAAAACGTAGCAAACGTAAACCAAGCTGAAATGTTCTCACTTTGTCAGTAACACAATTGCGTCAAAATTTACGTAAACTATAATTCTCCTTAGTGATTCTGGCAAAGACGTAACGAAATCACAGGCTCGCAGACGAGACCAGCATTTCGATAATTTCTGTTACAAAATTACTCACGTTCGGCAGTCGTTTTGTAACACGAATTCAATGTAGCAGCTCACGTCACTCTGCCTGTCAAGCAGTGATCGTATTTAGCTAATATTTACTGCGACTAGAATAAGATTATCGGCCCGCCATCTGGCATCGGGGTCCGGATATTCATTTAAGGCTAAGATTAGTTGTAAGCTTACCGTCCCGATCGGATGTAGAAATAAACCGTGCACCACGTAGAGATAACAAGGAAGCTTTTCCATCCATCAGCTGAGTAACATTAATTATTACGCAATTAATTAAAGTGCAAGTGTAAACTAATTCAGCCGGATCGCGGAAGCCGGCACAAATGTTAAGTAAGTAAGTAAGAAGAAGAAATTTATTTGAGTTAAACAAAAATACAACTACAATTGATAACATAATGCAACAGTTAATTACTGAGCCAGGTTGCCAGAA
>Ga0209671_1000841_pt1 | contig 22986 bp, 8 predicted proteins | sample WorMetHERISLAND2_2_FD_187401 | JGI IMG/M metagenome (GOLD analysis project Ga0209671, IMG submission 187401) | Marine gutless worms symbiont microbial communities from Max Planck institute for Marine Microbiology, Germany - Olavius geniculatus... | ecosystem: Host-associated > Annelida >... | reverse complement strand
CCCTAACACACTGTCAGATTATGTACAGGAGGTCAGCTATAGGCCTATATACATAACATTTACATCACAATTTTTTTGTCAAGCTCCGACCATCGAAAAGTTCACCCCCAGCTAATTTTTCTCAATTCAAAGTTCAAACACTGCCTGTGCCCTGCAATAAACAGTAAACCGATTCGACTCTATAGCGACTGTCTCAAATTGTACTCATTTTATTTGTTGTACTCTATCGCACTTAATGAGAGCGCCCATTGCGTTATTGTGGATTTGTGCTGTATAATAATGTTCTATTATAAGCTGTACATCAAGTTCACTGCAGATTGAAAGAAGTTAAAGGCCTACTAGTTGTAGCCTACCATTGTACGTGTATGGTACAAGTCCATTAAAAGCCTACAACTAATGCTCATCATCTTGACATGTTAATGACATGTTGACGTCGTGCAGCACTAAGGCTTATACAACTTGTTGTTCAGCAAAACTGCAACAAACCAAAGTATAGTGGAGTTTACCCATAACGTAGCCCTATTTCTGTTGGCGATACATGTTGCTTTGTGTAATTTATGCAGATACGGTAGTCAGCGGAACATGGAGTTTTGCCAGTCGAGCGTTTAGTATTATTCCACTGCCTTGTGCCGGACGCCAACACCAGCCTAGTGCCAACGATACCCGGTCCCCCTACATTAGTGCTAACGATGATAAAGTCGTAACGCCTAAAATAATTTTGTGCTTTTGGTTTCCGTCTGTCTCTATCCCCAAAAACCTGACTCCGTAAATTTTTTGGCCGGTCAAAAATTGATGCAATATATTTGCAGTTTTTTTGTCTACTTTCAAAGTTATAGGCCTACTGGAAAAAAGCTGCTCGCATTTTCTAGTCTGTTGTGCTGGACAATCTTTATATCTTTATCTTAGTTATCATGCATATTATTCAGTGTGTCTGTTTTTATGAATCGATCTTTGGCATATTATCGGCCTGCGGCCTCCATTTTCGGCCCTTCGAGCCTCAACTCGGCCTGCGGCCTCGATTTCGGCCTGCGGTTTCAATTTCCTCATCTCAGCTTGCTATAAAGAATGTTGATGATGCGTCACCATGGTGACGACGTCTATAATGACGTCACGGCCAATCGCAGTCCAAACTGTTACATCCCTCTTTTAAATAATTACACGGCATTTGTATAAAAATTGATAAAAATAAAAATGACCAAAAATAATTTCCGCCCGTCCGTCCATACTTTTCGCCAGACTGCATGCAACCGGAAGCACAGGGATTCTTTCAAGACTTTCGCTCCCATCCATCACAACGCAACGAACGCAAAGAACGCATCGCCGCTTCTATTCACGATCCTTGCTGTTTGGCCGTTGCATCTCGCGTCAGCTGCATCCGTTCAATTTGTTGAGTACCGGTGTCGTGGGCTCAGCTTACCGGCGGACTGAGTTTATCAGAGGGTACTGAATAAGCCGAAACTTTGAGCTGTTTACGCTTTTTGACAAAAAAGAGTGTGTTGCAGCTTATTCGGGCTTATTCAGTACAAACGTTGTTAATTTTTATAGCTAAATAAGCTGCTACACAGTCTTTTAAGCTGTTATGCGGCTTATATGGTGTTTACACGATTCAGCAAACGTCCAGCATTAGCACGTGTATTTTCAAACATTTGCTGGAAATTTACTGGACGTTTGCTGGATCGTGTAAACACCCCATTACTCAGCTGTGAACATATTATACTGAATAAGCGTCAACAAGTAAATGTTGCAACTTATTCAGTTGTTGGGAGTTTTTGTAGCTGAAAAAGCTGCAACACAGTGTTTTTGGCTGTCAAAAAGCGTAAACAACTCAACGTTTCAGCTTATTCAGTACCCTCTGGTAAACTCAGCCCGCCGGTAAGCGGAGCACATGACACCGGTACGTATTTTAGGCCTACTTGCGTATGCTGCGTCGGTTGCGTCAAAAATACGCAATGGCTTCGCGTTGCGTTGCGATGTATGGAAACTGCTGTGGATCGTGAAAACGGCCCATTCCAAGCTTACCTCGAGCAAACTTTTTTTTACATCTATCAGACGCATTATTATATTATTGCACGCTGTACACTGATTGCCCAGATGGCAGGACCGATCCTATACGCGTCAGGTGGGCTTTGCTTAAATTACTTGTTAACAACCATCTACAAACTTACTGAGTTCAGTGACTTACCTAAATTGTGCTTTTTAGAATAATAGAAGTGAAACGCCTAGGTAGGTCTGTTAACTGTGGTACACAATAATTCTGTTATATAAACTCAGTTTATAAAATGTGTCAGCTAGCCAAGAATGCGGTCCTCAATGACTGGCCTCGACCTAGAGAACAGCTCGGGGCAAAAAAATCGTGGCCGTGACTTTGGCCTTTAGTCACTTGTATTGAATGTGCTATGTATAATAAGGTTTTGATATTTTGTATAATATATCTACTCAAACATTGAAACTATGTTTGTTTGAACACTTTCATGATTCATTCCGCTGCTTTTGCTGTGCAGATAACATTGTCACACTTACTTAGTTGCCTTTGTCTTGGCCCTGAGCTTCAATACGCAGGTATCGAACCCATCCTTAAAGCTATAGCGTTGTGAATCGCCGACAAAAAAAACCAGCTGAGAATCCGTGCATCACTACTTCAACGGTAGTTACAAGTTATGATTTGAAGTGATTAGATGTGAGCAGTCAAGAATGGACTGATAAATGTTGAATTTTGAGTGAGAAACCGATATAAGCTTACATGTATTTCTCACGAGAGAATTAGTATTGAGATACTGAAAACCACAAGTGTGGTCGTAGTCCGACAGAGAGGCTACGAGGAACGTTGAAAGTGCTGATTGAGTCGAATCTGACGGTTCGGGCGTGTGGGCACGAAACCTTCACTGACTGGGCGGGAAGGTGTTGTCTACAACCGAGAATTTCTGGGTAATTCAGGGACAACGTGAAGTGTACCGCGCGACCTGACGTCGAGATCGTTTTTCAGCCATCAACAGACGACATCAGCAGATATTTTGGACATCGAACGACGGCGGCAGGAGTTGAGAGAACTTGAATCGACGACAGCCATCATCAGGCGTACTGCATTTGCTAGCTTGCCGCTTGCATTGCCGCAATAAAGAACGATTAGAGTTACATTGCCAGAATGCCAGCCATTTTACGTATAAATGTGTAGGCAGATGTGTGAGCGGTAAGTTCTTGCGTATTATTTTGTGTTTGTTACAATATAATTATTATTTTAAAACGTCAATTTGGCGTTTGTTATCATCGCCATTAGCGATTTGACTTGATTGTACGGTAAATCAGCTGGATAGGCCCTAAACAGTTCATTTCTAGCCAAATACATAGCAACCGGCCGAAGTCTACAAAAAACGCTTTCCTATAGGGAAGACGCGCGACAGCCTATACTGTTCCTGTTGCACTACTGACTTCCAAATTAATTCAAGGTCAATAACTCTTATATTATTTAAAAGACAACATGCCACTTCCTATTAGTGATCAATAGCAACCTAGACCCTATCTCGCACCGTTTAGCCGCAATAGTGCGTAGCGACTTTTAAGGTTATCCAATATCGACAATTTCTATCTCATCTGAAATGGCGTATGCCGTTTCCTATAGTGATTAATTCTAATCCTGGCTTATCTTTCGCCGTTTCCGAGATATGGCCAGTTTTCTATTGAATTTCGTACCCCCCTTCATTCAACCCCAATTTGAAAATGTACCCCTTGTACGAGATCGCTGAATTTTCCATGGCTAATTATTAGTGTAAAAAGTTTTCCCTCTACGACGTAACGCTTATAGCCACAAAACGCCTGTTACGGACGAACAGACAAACAGATAGACAGACAGATGACAACTAGTACCATAAGCTCGACCTTCACTTAAGTACGGTCGGCTAAAAGTCGAAATTATAGCGCAAAAACAATGGTCCATATACATGACTAGCCATTCTACATGAGCGATCCAGTAAACGTCCAGCAAACTTCCAGCAAATGTATTCAAAATACACGTGCGAATTGCTGGACGTTTGCTGGAAATTTGCTGGACGTTTGCTGGACGTTTGCTGGGGTATTACATGTAGGTTTCTATGCCGCTAAATATGACAAGTTTTGTAGAAGCAATTAACACGTGATGGGTCTTCAAGCTGCGTCAACCACGTTTCTTTGCGCATTAGAGAAGTAAGCACGAATTATGTTCAACTATTTTGAAATAGCACGACATCTACACGGTGTTTCACAAAGGACCCCTTTTTCTTTTTTATAACTCACTCAAATGATGATAAATTTACGCGAAAATCTTTCCAGTTGTAGCTGAAGAAATACTAATTCAAAATATTTTAACAAAATATGGCAGTTGATTAAATATTCTTTGCTAGTCGTGATGTAACGTTGACGTCATATAATGTGTCACGGGTGCAAACTTGCTAGTCTCAACTGGTGCTGTCAGTTGCTACCCTGCTCCGATGGTGAAAAATCTCGTTCGTTAATGACAAATTTTTGAAGTTGTACAGTTGCAGCCTTAACCCATTTTTGCTCGAATTATTTTGTGATTTACCATTAAAATGAGTGTTCCATTTTTGGAACTGTGGGGAAAAAATGGGTAACGTGCTAAGCGATCGTATTTGCATGTCTGTGGCGATAGTTGGTCTTTCACATGTTCGAGCAAGACAGTGCAATAGCACACCGAGGTTGCAAGATAGTTGAGTTTTTGGATCGCGAGACGCCTGATTTCATGTCTCCATGTTGCTCAGTGCTGACACGATAAGCATTTTTCATTAGCGAACCAGATTAAGTTCACCATCGAAGCAGGTACGTAGCAATTGACAGCACCAGTCGAGACAAGCAAGCTTGTACTCACGACACATTATGAAGTCAGTATTACGTCACAACTAGCAAAGAATATTTAATCAACTGCCATAGTTTGTTAAAATATTTTGAATTAGTATTTCTTTAGCTACAACTGGTAAAAATTTTGTCTAAATTGATCATCATTTCAGTGAATTATGAGAAAGGAGTCCTTTTTATGAAACACCGTGAAGTATACTATAGCCCCACACGAGTATTCAGAATGACCTTAGACTACATACATGGCTTTATAGTTTAATAAATGTACAAAACATCAGTTTATACACTTGTTAACGGCGACATGCAATGAGTGACACATCGAAAACAGCAAAAATCATAAAAAGGTGATATCACTCATCACATGTGATTTACTTACTGCATATGCCCTTGCGTTGATAGTATCTATGGTGCGTCATAGTATGACGTCAAAATAATAGCTAATATAATGAAGGTTATGATTTAATTGAAGTGTATAATATATAATATAGGTGTTCTCTATTTTACTTCATGTTGTAGGACATTCGACACTTTTGATGCATGCAGGTAGCAGTTTGTCCCACATCGCTGCATCTGCGCCAACATATGGAGTTGTGTGAGTTGTTCACCCGTGTGTTACGAAACACCGCAACTATGCTGCGTTCCATTGGGGTCGTGAACTCGTGTTCAAGAGAAGCGGAAACTGGTGATCACCATCGTGAGCGTCCCAAACACTGGAAGTAAATTGGCGGGAAACGACGGAAACGAAGTAAACAAAGTCGTAAAATGGAATAAACGCTGGATCTATCCTAATAGCTTTTCCATTCGAATATATACGCGTACTAATTTTAAAGTAACCTAAGTTTAGTTTGAACCACAATCCTAATTAATTTAACACTAAAATTGCTGGGTGAGAAATTTTGGCCTACAGGCATCAGCTGCGACTGCGAGTGTCATTCGCTCTACATACGGCGTGCGACCTATATCTTACGCTTAAATTACAGAAAACTCATACGTTCGTAATAATGTGTTATGCAGCATGTTGATTACCAAAAATAGCCGTTTATTAATGAAAATTATTGTATTTTAAGACTCTGTTTACTTCGTTTTCGTCGTTTCCCGCCAATTTATTTCTTTCGTCACGAAAATGAAGGTAGTCGCCAGAATGATGAGTTCACGATTGTGTTCACGAGCTTACTGTGTGTTTGCAGGGACAGAATCGATCTCGTGATCACGGTGAACACGAGCTCGCGATCCCAATGGAACACTGCTAAATATGCACTATACCACACCGGCACCAAAAGATCAAATAACTAAACCTAATTTAACTGTGAGTCCCTGAACATAACCTCCCAACAGTAATGTTTCGTATATTTGAATCTGATCATATTTGGTGTCGGTGCGGTGTTTTGTGACACCGGTTCATGTGCGAGTGTGTGCATTTCGCATGAAGAATCAAAAGGCCTAAATTGCGTTCTAAATTATTTTTTGCATACTACTTTGTCTTACTAGTCGATATCCAAAACAGTATATGTGGTTTCTTTTCTTAATTGTTGTTCAAAAGCAATTTTCTTGCATTTATATGCACTGCATTACCTGTACATCTCGCCATCAATATGGTGGCGTTCCGGGTGTTGTTTAGCCTAGTTATAAGCTGCATTCATAGATTGCAGCTTAGAATCGACAAAAAACAACAAAAATATTGACAAAATGTGTTTTTAGCTGACCGTAGTAACGGTCGAGCTGTTGTCATGGTTGTCTTCCATCGTCCGTCCGTGTGTAATGGATGTATTGTGACTAAACGGTGCAAGATAACCTAGGTTGCTATTGATCACTAATAGGAAGTGGCATATTGGCTCTCAAATGACATGAAAATCGTCGAACTTGGATGACCTTGAAGGTCACTGCCAACCAGTATGGTCGACTATCCTAGCGATAGCTGGGCTTCTTGTTGTGTGTTATTTTGATTAAGTAATAATACTGTCTTAGATAAAAATGCAATGCAATTTCATTCGTGCTTTTTCTGCAGGTAGTGAGGTGGGAAACTGGATGGTCATTTGATGGCAAGTTGTTGTCAGGAATATTTGTGCCAAAAATTATCTGAATTGGATCACCCTCTTTCAAGTTATGATTGAAAATTTTGGTATTTTTTTGGAGTTTCACAGTGTATACATGTGCACAGGTTTATTTATATTTTATTTCATGGTTTGTTTGCCAGATATTAGATCTACAATGTGAGAAGCAAAACAAAAAGAAACAGTAAAGCACGAAGGGCTGATAGAAAAAAACGATTTGTGTTGATTTTTTTCATATTTTAAGTTTATAACAGATGACAGCAAGTGTCTGCAAAAGCTCAAAGTAAGGGAGCCCTTGTGTCAGTTGCAGCCGTGCCAGTTCGACTGGCAATTGCTATAATTACGCTGCTTGTTGCTGTTGTAGGTTCAGCAGGAACAATGAGCGATCGTCCTGTGATGCGTAAATATGTTTCAAGGAAACTACCGAAATGTCCTCAGTACTTGATGCAGATACATCGGGACAACGAACGGTCGTGAGTCCATAATGATTGAATACTGAATAGGCGTGAAAAATTTGTATGCTTCTAGTTGTCATTCCTCCATGAAAACTTTCCACCCTAAAATTTTTGTTGGACCTATGAAAATGTTTTTTTTCATTGCTTTACAAGCTTTGCTGAAAAAAAAGCTATTTGCATCTAGTCAACAACATTTTTAGTTTAGTTTTCACTGGCACTATTGAGTGTGCAACTTTGTTTTTAATGAGCTGTGCAATATGCATGGAATAAAAAAAAATTAAAAACTATTTCCCGTCTGTACTTTTTTGCCAGACTGCACTGAAAGCATTAAATTATAAAGATATGTTATTTTGTTAAAAATACAAACTCAAACAATATGTCGGTTTAGTGCTCATATATTGTGCAGCTGTCCATCCACCACCCAGCTGCACAAATCGAATTCTAACTTTTGAAAATTGGCACACCACTTAGGCTGTGCATGTCCTGGGAAACGTTCACACTGGTTGTGGTTCTCAATCTTTTAGTGAGGTTTTTAACAGTCTTGCTGATGGCAGTTAAAGTTGTCCAGATCATCTACAGTGCCTGTTTGAGTTTTGCTATGGCTTTCAGTTTTGGTGAGAAAAATGTCAATAAATACGATGCTGTGAGTCATTCCCATTGTACACACTGACTTCGTAAATTACAATGACATCACATCTGCAACAGACTCATATGTGTTCTTAGAGAATTAAATTTTACTGATACACAGATTGTGAATACATGCATAAATTCTACTTGTTGAATGCCTCTCGTTTATTGCAGCTTGCAGAGTGCTGTGCATGTGTGTGCTTGCAGCGGCAGACATCGAGAACTCAATGAATGGATTAATGAGATCGTTTGCCGTGTTCCTGGTTATCAAGCCTTTGCAAAACGCTCAAAGGTTAGCAGAGCCAGCCTGTTGCCTCATGTACAGTCTAAATAACTGTGTTTTTGAATCAACAGTTATCACTAATATTGGGACACGTTCACACGGAGTACAGTTTGTAGTAAAGTTTTAGTAGATGCTGATCACTTGTAATCAGCTGCGCAACAAGATAATTCAGTTGAATGCTGCTTTACTGGAAAGAAACTCAATACTATGATTACACGAAATGCAAATCTCTCTTCGTATCATAGGCTAAATCATTGCAAAAAAAACTTTCAGCTGTAGAGTGTACAGACAACTAGTATACTCAGTATACTGTATTACTAATCAATATTGCCTATAGGTGGGCAATATTGTTATACAACAATAACAGTATTGCCCAGTTGCCCAGCTGGGAATTATAGCTCATTTTAGTGAACGTGACGTGACGTGATTTGAATCAATCACATGTACGTAGTTTGTAGTGAGGTTTAACAATAATTTGCTTCTATTTTATATCGGCAAAGTCTTGTGTGTGTGTTTGTGCAGTTGTGCATAAAGGTTTTTTAAAAGGTCATTTGTTGGATAAGGTTGATGATGATGATGAAGGACGAATTAACTTTAGTGTGGCGTTAAGTCCTAAGACTGGAAGGACACATAACAATAAGCTTAAACAGTGAAGTCACGTAATAGTATTCAGTGCAATGAGACGTTGTTAGTCATGACTGTAAGACCGGGCAAAAAGTTCGGTTTTCAGTCTGCTGCGGAAAACTTGCAATGACGGAGATGACCGGACCGACTCCGGCAAACTGTTCCAGACTGATGCAGCAGTCGCTGGAAAGGTGCGGTCGCCAATGGTAGAACGCACAGTGCGTGGAACGACCAGTGCTGATGTAGTCAAAGAGCGCAGTCGTCGACGTGCGTTGAGGTGTGACACGCGCTGAAGATCTGAGGCCAGGTAGCCAGGTGGCAGCGATACACCAGCACTGCCAGCTGGAACGAAATACGTTCTGGCATCTGAAGCCAGTGTAATCTGCGCAGTAACAGCTGACGACAAGCTTTGGAGATCAGCCATGCAGCAGCGTTTTGCACAGACTGAAGCCTGTCCATGAGTTGCTTCGAAAGGCCGGCAAGAGCCATAGTCAAGCCTGGAAAACACCAGCGCCATGATGAGCGACTGCGTCATGTCGTTTGACACATATTGACGTATGCTTCATAATTGTTGAAGGGCAGCAAAACACTTCGAACATGTCTGAGTGACTTGGGTACGCATCGTCAGGTCAGCGTCAATGAAAACCGAGATCACGCACGCAACTGACAGGCAACACGAGATCAGAGCCAACAGCCAACGGATCGGAAGGTAGCTGACTTTGTCGACGGGCTGAAGCGCACCACAGTACTTCGGTCTTGGATGCATCATGCATTGAGCTGGAGTCGATTGGAACGCATCCAATCAGCAACGGCAGCGACACAGTCAGCAAAACGTTTCTGTAGACTGTCGGTGTCCCCCTTGAACACACTACCCAAGCCCCTCCCCAAATCCAACATCCAATGTTTCTCCTCTCTCCTCAACGTCGACTTGTACCCCTTTCACGTCAAGCTTAGTCAAGTGTTGAATTGTCCCCAATGACGGCATCGTACTCTTGGATGCCGGTAGATCAAAAATTTTTCAAGTAAGATCTTCTGGTGGGGTCAAATGAATTTGGTGCATTTTTAGACTCACAAAACACTTCTGGTCAAGTTCTGGTTGAATGATGACTGCCCCGCCCCCCTTACAGTGCTATAAGTTGCCTTCTGTGAAAAAAAGTAGGGCCTAATACCCTAATACGTCCTCAATCGACGTACTAAACGAATCTGAACAAAATTTTGAGCATTGAGTCGACAATGAATTGTTGAAGTATGTACCAAATTTTGTTAAAAATATTATTTCTTAGCGGAGTTATCAATTGTTGAATATCGATAGCAAAATGTCTCTGTTACCAATATGGCGTTACATAAGTAAATCTTTCTTTTTGTGTACATTTGCGTAAATACAATAAACAACAACTGATTTTAGCAAAATTCTACACCATTTATTGGCACTCAAAGTACCAAATTTCGGTTAAATCTGCCAACGCAACTTCAGTTTCATGTCTTTGTGTCTGACGTCATCTGCAAACACCAGAAACTGAAGTGTTTTGGGGTGACTTTACAAAAACCACTATAAATGACATTTGCTTTGATGGATTTGATTGAAATTTAGTAGTGTAATAGCCAATAAATGACACATTATTGGTGCAGAATTTTGCTAGAATCAGATGCTGTTTTTTTTTAAGTTGCGCAAGTGTACAATAACAAAGGAATTTACTTATGTAATGCCATATTGGTAACGAAGATATTTTGCTATCGATATTTGACAATAATTGATACCTTCGCTAAGAAACAATATTTTTTAACAAAATTTGGCGATCTCTTTAGCAATTTATTGGGGGTTAGGTGTATAAAACTTTATTCAGATTCGTTCAGATTTGACATTTTTATTGTACGATGTCTAGGGGTTACTTTTTTTCCGGACACAGTGTAGATGCCCTTTAAGGTTATCACCTTCTTGATCTTCTCTAAGCTTACATCACTTTATACCTTTTGTCTTTTCTAAGTTTTAAGCTGTTTGTTGACACATAAAATCATTCATTAATGCATTTTGTGTGTGAATCTTGTATGCACAGATCGTGCGACTGCAACAGGTGATCGGTTACATCACTCACTTGGAGCGCAACATTGAGGCTATCTACAGCCAGATGAACACCAACTGTGACTTCAGAGATATCTTCATGACAACCAATCGTGCTTGGCCGCCTGCCGTGTTCTTTGCAGGTTAAATGCTGCAGTCTCTTGTGTCGTTGTCCTACACGTCATGCTCTGTAAACAATGTACTGTACTTACGTGCTTACACCCAATTTACCATAGGACCCCCTAGATTTAGAATCGCTGCTAATCGTGTACTCATAACAAATAAAGCCAAATTTGTTGGGGACTTGGGCACATGCTACAATATCGGTTAGTTATTCAGATTTTACGGCATTTCTGACACGTTACTTGAAACTGGTTTTCTGGCAATAGATACGTAACAAAGCAGCTTTTTGTTTTCCTGTTGCCAGGAAGTAAGCAGTCAGGCACAAAGAGAAGCACTAAGTCACCAGCGCGCAAAAGACCTCGTCAACAGACATCTGTCAGTAAACATTTCTCTTTTGCATCTTTGTCCTGTGTTTTAGATACAGTTTTAATACCTTGCCATCTTGTTAAGTCTGTCATTCATAAGTGGATAGATAAATGAATGGTATGTTTCTTTTACAAAATTTGAAACGGTTGACACCCTTGAAAGCATTAGGAGAGAGGGATTAGAAAATTTGAAAATTGGCAATTTTAACCAATAAATCATTGGATCACATGAGCGGTGTGAGAGAAGACTGCGGTTACTGTTGATCAATGATATTAAGTTTCAAGTTTGGTACATAAAAACACCCACTCACATTTTGTTTTATATCTCCATGGAAAATGTTCAAATTTTTACAAAAATTTTTAGGAAATGTTTAGGAGAAAACAAGTATTTCACCAGTATAAAAGTTAGATATTCTTTGCTACCAGTAACGTCATGCTGACGTCATATTTCCGTGTTTGTAAACTATGGGCATTACTGTTGAAAACATACTTTTGACAAAATGTTTGCAAGTCAGCAAGGGTTATGGGGCAGCAAGTTTGTGAAGATGTTTCCGGACAATAAACAGACAATTGAATATTGATGGAATGAAACTTTTTAATAAAAAATGGACATGTAGTGCAGCGGCGATTCTGGAAAAAGGGCCTTATTTTAGGAGTAACCCCTCCCTATGGTAGAACAAGATGCAGCCACATTTTTATTGAAAACACATGTATAGAGCTTCAGAAAAGAATGGTGGTGAAATTTTATTTTGGTGGCAGCTATATTTTACAATTCGTTTTTTGTGTCAAACCCTAAGGCAAAGTGTCCAGTGCAAACGTGCTTGGTAAAGCGGTCCTATAGAGTTATACCCCGATGACATACGTTATAACTTGTCTACTGTAAATGCTAATTTAATTTTCATGGTCATATTTTATACAAATTTATTGAAATTAAGGCAACATTTTGTTGAATTTTTCATACTTTCACGATATTTTTCCTTGCTGTAAATGCAAAATATAGTGCATATCAAAGAGCTGACTATTTTTATGAAGTTTCAAGCAAGGGTGTGCCTTTTTGGGGTTAAAAAATTAAAATTTGCTATTTAATCTATTTATTCGTAGAATTCGAAAAATCACAATAGCACCTAGAAAATTTTAAAAAATATTTGAACTGTCATAACTCCGGTTATGTGCAAGATAGAATCGTAATGTTTGGTTCTATGGTATAGTTTTCGGGGACGAGCTATCTAATGGTGTCATGTCTATTTACCCCCAGCCAACCTCTGTTGCCATGGCAACGAAATTTGAGACAAAATAACGAAATTTGGGAAATTTTGGCGATAATTCAACATATACATGTATGTCGCAGATTCTTTCACTAAATTGCGTGTTTGTTGCCTTCTAGGGGGTATTGATGTTAAAAAGTAACATTTAGGAGTCAAAACTCCCCAAAAACATGATTTTGGGGGGCTTAAATAGGCATTTCAAGCCAAATTTGCAAAATTTTCGAATCGTGATATCTCAAAAAGTACGAACTCGATTAACGTGAAATTTGAAGGGCAATTTCAAATCCAAAAGTGAATTTCGTAAGGGGTCCAGTGTTACAAAATTACAATCTAAGATGGCGGCAACCGCCATTTTGTTTTTTTGCACAAAATCTGACACAGCCGCCAACTGACGTAGATTAATCAAATTTTGCACGATTGTAGCTAATCACTGGGGAAAATAAAGCATGTGACCAAAATAAAAAATAGTAGCAAATTCAAGATAGCGGTGGCCGCCATCTTGAATTTCATTTATCACTCATAACTCGCTCTTGCTTTTACATGCATTTGCACGAAATTTGGCAGGTGGATTAAGTTTGATGTCTTGCATACAGCTATGCCACAATATTGAACAAAAATAAAAAGCAAGATGGCGACGGCCGCCATCTTGGATTTTCGCACAAACAGTAATAACTCAGCCGCCGATTGACGTATATTAATCAAATTTTGCACGATTGTAGCTCATCACTGCAGAAAATAAGGCATGTGACCAAAACTGACTACGGCCGCAATTTTTAATTTTGTTTATGGTTTATAACTTGGTTGCATTGCATGAAATCTGACACGTAGACTAAGTTTAGCATCCTACATCTGCAGCCACGGATGTAAATCTGTTCGAAGTAACCTAGGCCTTATCTCACACCGTTACTGAGATACAGCAACTTACTGGCTAAAAATCGCAAATTTTTCCTACCCCTCTCGTTTAGCGCCTTCGTTCGGGGTGACCCCCTTCGAATTTATGGAAAAAACGTTATGGTTCCTGAAACTAGAGTCTTCCAGGCAGCCGACGGTGAAGATTTGGTGATCCTAGCTTGCACCGTTTTTGACCGATCCATCCGTGTGACGGACAGACGGACAGAATTGCGATGGCTAAGACGCGCTAAAGCAGTATGCTGCTTTCGCGCATAATAATCTTAAACGTAGACCTAAATGTTTCAAACTGTTAGCATGCATGTGACAATCGTTCTCCTATTATTTAGGATCTGTTCTAAGGCTGCCGTGAGTGCTCTAGCTAACGCAACTGGCATGTCTTGCTCGTGCAAACTTTATTGCAGCAAACTTTTGTTGGTTGCTGTGTTTATTGAGCAAATAATTGATTAATTGATTGATTGAGACCACATGTGTGTGCACACAGTGTGAAGAGTTGGCAGTCTCGGAGAGCATACCAGAGAAGAGCAGTTTATCACTAGAAACATCAGCAGCAGCAGCATCGGCAGCATCATCAGGAGTGGTAAGCAGCAGCGATGATGAGTGCAATAACTATGCTGCAAAGAAACGTCAGCTGGTGATTGTAGTCAAACGTCACGTCATGTCACCAACACCGGATCAACTCGCGACAGGTAGACAACATCAACTTGCACTGTGGTATTTGTTCTCAATTATAAGCTCATAAACTCAGCGGCGTCATTGCCGGGTTAAAAAGTTGGGTTGGGGAAGTGTAGAAGTTGGAAGTTTTTCGACAGAGGAGATATTATGATATCAGTGCTCAAAGTTGCAAATTTGTCCCTACATTTCCCCAAATTGGAGCGATTTTAGCCCCAAATTTCGCACTTTTGGCAGAAAATTTCTAACAACAAGAACATTCTTTGATAGGCTAAAATTTAGGGGGCAATTACCAGTTGTCATGTCTCCCTTCCACGACGCCACTGTCATGCACTGTGAATGTCAATTGAGCTTTCTTTCTATGACTCTTAATTAACTGACCTAGCCTGAGTTAAAGACGGAGATGTTTCATGTTTCTGTTGTGCGTCAGTGCAGTCGCCATAACATTAGAAGGCATGAACTAGACCTACAAATATTGTTACTAATCTCAACTGAACTGAGCGATCTTATGTTGCCGAATGCAAGTTGAATGTAAAAGGTAAAGGCAGCCATGCCCCAGCTGGGACGTAGGCGGGGTGCTCATCTCTCACTCGCGGCCGTTGAGCCCGTAGGTGGATAAACCACTTGAGTCCGTGACGCATGGCCAGTGCGACGCCAGACCTACAGTTACCTTCCCAGCCTCGGGGCATCACCGCCCTTTGACCAGTACCCAATTATACTGCTTGGTAACAGAGGCACATGTGTATGAACAACTTGCCTAAGGTCGTTACCCGGCAGTGTCCTGGTGCGGCGTCGAACCTGCGCCCCTGAGTGACCTCAGGATTACATGTCCGGCACGTTACCGTTAGATTACCGAGCCACACGCAAGTTGAGTGTAATAATGTCAAACCACATTCTGCACTGGGACAAGTGAGTGTTCAACTGTTCTGCATTGAAATTAACTAATTAGTTGTTATTGTTTGAAGTTTAGTGATCATCCATCGAACCTATATATAACTGCAGCTGCTGTTGTCTGTTGGTTGCAGCATCTACTGCTTGCAAGTCATGCTGTGATGATGGAAACACGCAGAATGGCAACAGATACCCAGTAAGATGACAGGAGGGTTCACACACTTGGGCACATACCCTAACAACCCTCGGGGTTCTATTGGGTAAACCCTCATAAGACCCACCACAGACTTAGTCCAGTTTTAGTTTTCTGTTTCACTAATAATGAAATATTTTGCTTCAGTTAAATTTTCATACCTATGAAATTGCAAATTTTGGATGCAGTATTTATTTAATGTGGGTAGTAGCTAGCAGTACTCAGTTGGGTGGGGTAACCCCAGGTTTACCCCAAAACCCAACAAGAACCCTCTAGGTTGAGCTTGAACTCAAACCAAAAACATTTAGGCCTAAGGTCTGTAAGAAGAACATGTTTATGAAACAAGTTCTTGTAGTCGTTGTGTTAGAACATTTTGTCCCATCTGTAATAGTAATTGATAATGTAATAGTTATTGATCATTTAAACAAACTTTTTTTTACATTTTCTAACATAAAACTTACGTACTAGAAAGTGTTATAACTTTCAGGTTCCGAGACAATAATTGCTTTTTTATAGTTGTAGGTCTGTAAATTTCTGGTACTTTGTGCATAAATATTATGCTATCTAACTTTCTTATCAGTTAGCCTTGTTTCAATTCAAGACATCACTTTTTATGCCTCCACCAACGCAGTGGACAGAGGCATTGTTTTCGGAGTGTTCGTGCGTGCGTGCGTGGACTTTGAGCGCGAATATATCTGGAACAGATGGAGATATTGACAAGTGGTAAACGTCGTTATCAACTACGATCCCTCCTGCATTGAACAAAAAAAATTCCACTAACAATGACGGTTAGTTGGCTAATGTTTTCCCGCTCTCTGCGATAGGGGCTTAGCTAGCTTCTCTTCACATGTTGGCGGAGGCATAATAGTTGACGGTAGCTTTAGTGAAACATGCATGGTTTTTATTTCTTTCTGTAGGTTGGCCCAGTGAAGAAGATACTTTTGCAACGTGCAAAAAGGCAAGCTTTCTTTGTCTTCTTTATACCAACAAAGTTTCCGTTGTTGCTACTAGCCTACTATCGTAGTAACAATATTTTAGTGAAAAATTATTTTAAAATGTGATAGTGATATAATATTGGTTAACAAGATGCATTGCAGGCATTACTAACTTGTTACATTTCAACATCTGTTGTGGGGTCTTTCTGTCTTAGGTGTAAAAAATTCCTGTACTTCCAGTTGCTGTTTGTCTGTGAAAAAGCTGGCTCTAAAAATTTTTATTGGACCCTGAAAATATTGACAGTTTTTGTTTGCTTCCAAAGTTTTATTGAAACGATACTGTTTGCATTTAATGTGACTTATGATGCGGTATTTTTACTTCAGTTCTCATGAGCACTATTCAGTGGGTTACTGTTTTTTTTATGATCTGTTGTGTAATATTAAACAAAATTTCATGAAATAAAAATAATTAATGTCCCCAATCCCCATCCTGTACTTTTTCGCCAGATGGCAACTATAACACAGAATTTCGAATTAATTGTAATAGTGTGTGTTATTGGTATTAGATATTTGGTATTGGCCTATTTTGTGCTGATGTACCGTTAACCCTGTACCGCATGGACTATTAAATATCGGCCAAAAAAATTTTTTTAAAGATTAACTATCTCTACTGTGATCAAGAAATATGGAAATTATCATTTTATTGCCTAGAATTTAGTCAGTTAAGGGAATAAAAAACTGTGCTGCGCGGCATCACCATGCAGAACTCGGCAAACTATCAACGATGGTCATCTGTGTGCCGTCTGGCATTACTACGCATTGCGAAACCTGCTGAATCTTTAATTACATTGCCGTTCTCGTAAACACTGTTACCAATCTTAATCCGAGAGTCAAGTATTAGAAACAAATGAAACAACTTGTAGGCTAGTGTAAGCCTAAATCGAAACGAAATTCGTCGCATAGCTGTTAAAATGGCAGAAAGCAAAAACTTACAACATTGTCACTTGTCGGGAGATTTCATGATTTTATAAGTAACGCTAATCACAACAGAATACCATTGGTTGCAGACTAATGAATCTATCACACAAGAAACAAGAAGACCCAGATGTCGCGAGAAACGACGCGCTACAGCTAGCCTATACAGTTTTTGTTGCAGTACTAACCTTCAAGGTCATTTAAGGTCGACAAATTTCATCTTATCTCAAAAATTATAGGCCACATTCTGTTAGGGTGTGCCAAAAAATGACCCAACTTGTTTTTGTCAGAACTTCGTCAAATCTCCACCAAATTTGATAAGTTTTGGCACACAGATAGCCAAGACGATAGAAATATGTAAGGTACACTCACTGTCCACCTCACCTAGTTTGTGTCAATGCACTACCGTGTAAAATGCACATGCTCCAAATTGTTGCATAATGCTCAGTTGTTGTCTCCATAGAAGTTCTAATGACTTAATTAAGCACACAATAAACTAAAATGTGATTTATTCAGCAGAATTATAAGTTTGTGTAACAGCTTGCTTTCAAGTTATCAGAATTTATGCTCAAAGTGTACACAATGGCTTAGACGTGATGCAGGAGCATCATTTAGGGGGAGGAGGGCTGGAGGGGTCTATGGACCCCCGAAGGATTTACGATTTTAGTTTTTCCTTGTAAATCGTACTTTTGAAACAAGTGTTGCTGCTGCAAAAACAATACGTTACGCAGACTTAGACCCCCAAGGATCACTGAGACCCCAAAGATTTACTGAAATCACGCCACTGACATGACGCCATAGCTGACATCGGCATTAACGATTAACTGATAAAAATGCACAGACTCATTCACGGATTATGCACGTTTTGAGCTCACCAGTCAGCTATTTTATTGTCTGCTGTTTTCAGTGTAAAATGTTTAATACCACAAAATTATTAAATCCCACGGCGCCCTTTGTAGAATTGATAATGCACAAGTGAGAAATCTGATACTGATAATCACTGCGTAATGTAACAACTTGGAGCATCTACGTTTTACATGGTAGTGCGTTGACATAAATTACGTGAGGTGGACAATGAGTGTACCTTAGATAATTGTATCGTCTTGGCTATCTGTGTGCCATAAACTGTTAAATTTGGTGCAGATTTGGCGAAGTTCTGACAAAAACAACTTGGGTCATTTTTTGGCACACCCTGCACTACTGCTACTGCTGCTGCTACGATGACGATGACAACAACAGCAACACTACTAATGCTGCTGGTGGTGCTGCTGCTGTTGTTGCTACAAGAACAACAACTACTACTACTACTGCTCACTGTTGTTTTAGTGTGGGTTTTAACTATGTGTCCTTTTTCTGTGTTGTGAATAGACATTATTACTGAAGATTAGACTGACATTCTATCACATGTTCTGTTGTGTACTGTGCAGTGCAAACGGCAGTGGATAGCATGGAGATCATACAGCAGACAGCATCAGATTCTGTGAAATAAAATCCAGCTCCGTAGGCTATAAAATATCGTCAGAGTTTGCACACCATACAACATGGTGTAGCAGTGTAATAGGCTACTCAACTGACCGTTTATTTCAGTATTAATTTAATATTAGATTAATTCATTAGTTATTTGTCATTTTTATGACAAAACGTAGGTAATTACCAGCCATTTAGTTCAATAGCAGCAACAGAGGTTTACAGGCAATCTTTAGCGGCTGCTTAATTCATCACATTTGTGCTTATCTGATTAATTAATTGCTTATCATTTTTAATCGTCAAACATGCATAATTGTCAGTCATTCAGTTCAGTAGCAGCATTTGAGCTTTGCAGCTGGTAATTAATTTGCCAGGTTTGTTTTATTATTACTGGTAATTTGTGCAGTTTTATATGTTTCGTCATTTATAACTTTGACTAATGTTCATACCCTTCTTTGTTTTATGGTATAGTCAACCAACTTATATGACAATTATGTTTATGCTTTCGAACCAAAATGAACTTAATTATGCATGGTATCAGCCTGAGGAAAGCACAAAATGATGGCTAGAAAATTGTCTTAATATTCTTTGTGTAGTTTAGAATGATAACCAGATGACAGTGTTTTAAATACCATTCATTAACAATCTTGGTCAACTTTTGTATTGTTAACTTTTTATTGTATGGGACAAGAATTTCTGGCATGTCTGCATTAAATCAAGTTCCGTAAGTTTATACTTTGTTAATTGTTGTTAATTATTGAGCAATAACCATGGGCTGAGAATTTTCAGAAAGCTTGTCACAGAGATGGTAATGTGTGATATTTTAAAACTGAGAATCAGTACACAACAGTACGTTGTTTAATACAGCACAGATCTCCTGCCCTGTGTTATAAAACCAAATAACTTTCCATAAACGTTTTCCTTGTAATGAGTAGCAAGAATTGCATATGTTATTTTGTTTAGAGCAAATTCTACATTGTAGAGTCTACTCTATCAAATTCTGTTACCGACACCTTGCAAATCGGCTCTTTCACAATGTCATGCTTGTAAAATAACTGACACGAAATAAACTCACCTCAGGCCAACAAGTATGTGTATCAACTCTGTGACATAATTTCAAACTACTCAACCATCATAAGCTGCGCGGTATCGCAGCCCATTTCAATAGGAGAACGCAAAATTTGACCTCCCGTATATCCCAAACCCCTTAATTTTTCCAAACCAAAATTTGCACAGATGATTACGTCCGGCATATCTCCTAATGTGCAATATTTTGGGAAAATCCGTTCACGGGGGCTTCCCCACGAATAGGTGAAATATAACGTTTGCGTGACTTTTTGTGCCTTCCCTTCCCTTCCCTTTTTTCTTGCCGTCCTCTACCGGAAAAACGACTGAATTGATTTTAACGCACGATGGCTCATATGACGCGGTTTCACGCAAGGAAGTGCCTTTTGGGGGTTACAAAATTTAAATTTAACATTTTAACCTATTTTTTCAAAAAAATATGACAAATTACAGTGGGGCCTATGGGGAAAATTAGACCATCATAACTCCGGCTATGTATAAGATAGAGTCGTAATTTTTGCTTCTAGGGTATGATTTTCATGGTCAGCCAATTTAACGGTTACATTTATATTTATCCCTGATTGACCCCCGTTGCCATGGCAACGAAATTTGGGACAAAATGGGCTATAACTCGGCCCCCTTAAAAGATAATTGTGCGCTGTTTGCACTACCCACTATTTTCGGCCCTGGGCTATCCGATGGTGTCATTTAAATTTCTCCCATGCCGACCACCATTGCCATGGCAACGAATTTTGGGACAAAATTGACTATAACTCGGCTTCCGTAAAAGATAATTGCGCGCTGTTTGCACCTACCCCCCTATTTTCGGGCCCAGGCTATACGATGACGTCATTTAAACTTCTCCCATGGCGACCCCTTTTGCCACGGCAACGACATTAGGAACAAAATTGACTAACTCGATCTGTGTAAGAGATATCTGCAAGATCTTTGCGTCAATAGGGGGGTTTTCGGGGATGGGCCATCAAATGCTGCCAACCGAATTTTTCCCCGAGCAACCCCTGTTGCCATGGCAACGAAATTTGGGACAATGGGTTAGATCTCGGCTTACGTAAGAGGTATATCGAAGATCTATGCGTCAGATGGGGTGTTTAGGAGGTTTGTTTGGTATGGGCAGTGCGCGTGCGCAATTATTCAAAAGCGCACTACACAATGTCGGAAGAACTTTGCTGACTGTGTAATGGTAAAGTTTGAATTATTAAATTGTGATTTGTGCTATTTTATATCTACAACCACGGTGTCACCCTTATACTGTAGCCTATATAAACTGAACAGTTTTTCTACATAAATTTGTTAACATCAGTGACACTCACAATATGCTTTCAAGTACTGAAAATAACGAAACATTTTTGCAATGTCTAATTTAAAAAGCAGCTTAATCAGTGTTTAAAAATACTGTTTTTGCTACATACTTGCCTCAAAACACGTTACATATACAGTGCCTGTACAGCATTTGGTTATCAGAAAAAAACTTGTCATGTAACTATGGAAAAGTTAAGCCAGACAACAATCTAACAAACGCTAGTACATGTGTGCTTTAAAATATAACACACTAATGTTCCACATATTCAAGCACCCTATAATAACACATGCTATAAGATCAACATAAGAAAGGTCACAGTTAAAATCAAAATTATCCACGAACTACATTATTTTAGTCTCCAAAAGCTGCAGACATTAGTCATGCTCTATGCTGCAAAGCTGCAAACAGTTTTCACAAATTAATCAAATCTGATTGCCTAAGCACAGGAACAGGACGATATCAATAACGCGTGCATCAATGTCAATATCAAAGTCCACAAAACATCTAAGAGCAGTAACCATGATTGTTACATTAGCTTTTGCTGTCAGCATGATATTTCTGTTATTTGACAATCTGGCAGCAACAATGAAAAATTACCCTAGAAACATGGACTGCACAAAACTTCCATGAGATGCCTCTGTTTTAATTACACAACATCAAACTAGAACCAGCTGCAGTTTCAGGTTCATCACGAAAACCCTTCACATAATAGCAAATAACACTGAAAATTATCACAAGGGAAATATTGACGAATGGGTCATTATAATCCTAACTCATTCCTTTCAAGTCGTATATGAATGCAAAATATCATCAAAATAGATTCATAACTTCTTGTGCAACTAAACCTTGCAAAAGCAAATACACTGACAGCTTTAAAACACTAACCACTTCATTCAGCAGAGGTGGTTAAGAAATGCAACATTACGTTTCTTTGCAAACAGCGTGCATCCATTGTAACAATGGGATGTCTAAAGCATAACACCTACAGGGTATGCAGTTGTAACCGACAGTCGTATGTTGAGAAAGATGTTAAAACCAGCAGCCTTTGTTGTTGTTTGCTCATCTCGCACACTGAAGGCAGAAAGTCCGCTCACAGACGTCGTCATAACTGCATATCAAATATATACACAAAACCAACTCAGTGCCCACCTTTGTCATTTACGTTAGTTACAGATGTATGCAACAGTGCCGTTATAACTGCATTATAACTAAAATTACTCATCACAAGTGTCAAACTTCTACACAATTGAATTTAATTTCTGTAGTCTGCAGCATGTGACATTTACCAAGTGACTATTACAAAAAAAAACTACAGGCAGTCACAGCCACAGTTATGCAAAACATGTCATTCCATTGAGTTTTTGATTTCAACTGACCTAAACATATGTATCTCAAAAATATTGTCAGAACACAAAAATCAGTCCAAAGAGATTTACTGTGAGCATATCTGACAGTATTAACACAGTAAACTGTAAAAATTAAACAAGAAATATTATTAGATTGTGACCAATCTAATGTACTCCTCGCGTGCATCATTTTCTTTTGTATTCTTTTAAGAGCTTTTTCGTCCCTTTCGGCTTGTATTAGAGACCCAGTGTCTAATTGAGACCCGTTTAATATTATACCAATAGTGAACTGGCGTTGAGGTCGTTATTGAAAATTGTCTCATGAAGTTCATAAAATATTGCCCCATTTTGAGAACTGCGAGGAAAAAATCACACCTCACATGATAGTGTGAGTGTTGTAAGGACGACCTTCAAAGTAAATGGGAAAAGGCAAACTTTGACCCTCAGCCAACCCAAAACCCCTGAACCGATCGTCACCAAATTTGAATGGCGTGATTACGTCGTGGATGCTTACCACT
>Ga0209671_1000840_pt1 | contig 22997 bp, 14 predicted proteins | sample WorMetHERISLAND2_2_FD_187401 | JGI IMG/M metagenome (GOLD analysis project Ga0209671, IMG submission 187401) | Marine gutless worms symbiont microbial communities from Max Planck institute for Marine Microbiology, Germany - Olavius geniculatus... | ecosystem: Host-associated > Annelida >... | reverse complement strand
TGTAATAAAACAGCAAATATAAATGTACAAAACATCAGTTTATACACTTGTTAACGGCGACATGCAATAAGTGACACATCGAAAACAGCAAAAATCATAAAAAGGTTATATTATTCAACAGCACATTGACAGTTAGGCGATGTGATGGTGAGTGATATCACCTTTTTATGATTTTTGCTGTTTTCGACGTGTCACTCATTGCATGTTGCCGTTAACAAGTGTATAAACTGATGTTTTGTACATTTATATACAGATAATCAGCAGTCTGGTTGAAGATAATGCATCTAGCAAACTTTTCCAATGTTTCTCACCATCTTTTGTCGCGAAATAACAGTCAAATGGGACAATTCGTCTGCTGCAGCTGCCATTGCAAAGGTCAATGTCGCAAAGTCGGAATTATCGTCATGCTGTTGAAAGTGACGAGTTTCCAAGTAGTAAATACAAGTTGCAAAATAAACCAAACGGAATTTCTGACTCGGAAACTCATACTTGCTGTATTTACAACCACTACCAAACGAAGCATAATATCATGATCATTGTTATGACTACTATTTTCTCATTATATGTTAGTTCTTTCAATGGAAAGTCAATACTCATTTAAACAAAAACATTTAACCAAAGTATTTCAGCATTAAGTTCTGCCAACTTCTGGTGACTTGTAGGATTTAATGACTTTGGTACATAACCTCGTATATGTTTGTAATAACATACATGAATGACCGACCTTTGACCTGTACTTCAGGATTACGGGTGACCTGCATGCCGAGCGTGTGCACACTTCGATGAACGTACTTCAGGAATGTTTCGGCCGTCCGGCGTGCCAACGTGCAAGCCTATAACACACACATATCATCATCATCATCACTACAATCCGTCGCTACCTTGTGCTGCAGCATCACTCCATGTTTGCATTTGACTGCCATATGTCACAGATCTGCTGAAAGAGTGCTGGAGTCCTGTCAGATATGCTGCCACTAGCTGTGTAGTCTAAGTGTCCAACTGTCCATAAACACCAAGGTGGATTGACCAAGTGATGTGTCAAGATGCACACAATTATCGCACAATGCTGATAACATGCCACTTGAGAACACAATGAAATAAAAGCAATCTGCATCACCTTTGCAGTTTCTGCCAATGCACAAATTATAAAGAACGAGCACTCCTACAGCTCAATCTCCAGAGAATAGAAATAATCATGCCTCAGCACAGATAATAATGCTACTGTCAACAATGTAAGTAAGTAAGTCATAAGCTTACAAATTCTGAGCAACAATGAACAGTGTGGCCACCCGGCGTAATGCAAAGTCAAAACTAAACTAAAAGCTTCACAAATTCAGATCCTACAGTTCTATTCGTACAAAGCATGAAATCACGGCACAGTTCAAATGCAGCACAATAAAGCAAGCAGCTATGGATGTGGACCTTTAGGAAGGCTTCTTTCTGTTCCTGATGCTTGTTAATAAATTGCTGAATGCATGCAACTTTGTCCTCGATGGCTGCTGCTTTGTCTGTGTTACACCAGTCCTCGTCTCGACGATATTCACGATCCAGGCTTTCCAACACTGAACACACCTGCAACGTACACATACATGAATGTGGAGCCGACTTCCTGATTAACTGTTGTCAGTGTTGCATGACAAACTGTTTGTATTGTATATCGGACCTGTGCACATATCTCTGTGCTACTGATGATGATGATGATAAAGTTAAACCAGAAATTTGGGGCAAGGCCCAACGTCAAGCTGCTTGATGCCATAAGTCCAACTGCCTTGGTCCACAACTTCTGATTTGTCAAGCTGTCGACTACATATGTGGCAAAATGCCCCACCATCTAAAACCACTCAACAGACCTCGCTGAAATTTGGTGTGAATTCCCTCCAGGTAAAAGTCATCCTTCACCCCATTTTGGTCTCGGCCTGCTGTCCAGTTTTAAAAAAAAGTAAAAAATAAAGAAAAAAACAACAGAAAAAAACACAAAGCCTCCCATTACTACGTATGAGTGGCCTAATTAGCTACAGAATACACAATGGCAGACATTTGTAATGAAAACCAGAGAACACTTAACATGGTGTGAAACTACGGCAAAGAAACTAGTCTTAAGAGTCAAAAAGAACCTAACTTACTGCCAATGTTCCCTGCAAGTTTCACTAAATTATGCCTTTAACTTGCTGAGATGCTGCAAGGCGAACACCACCATTCCAATATAGTATTGATGTCAAACACAATATAAATGAAGTCAGCTGGACATTTCTGAAGTCTGAAAACTAAACCAATCATTCCACACTGGCAGATAAGATGCATACCTGCTCGGCTGTTTTAAACCAATTTGTGGACGCCATGACCAGCTTCATGCGTTCCTCAGCATGAAACATGAGTTGCTGCCATTTAGCCGAGACAGTCTCACCGATGGACCGCACAATGTCAGTACTGTAGTGATTAGCTTCAATAAGCTGCTCAATCTTCTGTGTCACTTGCACTGCCACCTGGTGAGTTTTCTGCACATTACATTCACATACGTTTAACAGGCATGTTCTGTGCCTTATAACATTTTTATAATTCCAGAAATCAAAAATCTGAAGAGAAAAAAACAGAAACACATTCATTTGGTTTTTGTTCAGCCAACCCACTTTGTCAGCGAATTACCCAGGTTTGGATGGTCAGATGCGGCAGTACTTTTGCAGATTGGACTGCATCCCTTCCTGTCATCTAACAGACAGCACCGATAAAACAAGAAAAGCCCAGCTAACGCAAAGAGGAACACACGACAGCGGTGCATGTTTGAAGGCCCACTGCGAACAAATCTAAGCTCATCGATACAGCCACTGACATTGGGTACGATGTATTTACATATGCCAGATGGCGCCACTGTCTTGCGTGAATGCTGCCGCTCTTGAAATGTGTCGCAGCCCAAAATCGCCGAAAAATCCATAAAAACCCCTATTTTGCGTTCAAGGTCATCCAAGGCCATTGATTTCGATGGCAATCGAGAGCCAGTGAATGACTTCATGTTAGTGATTAATAGTAACTTAAGCCCTATCTTGCATCGTTATTGAGATACAGCGACTTATTGGCTAAAAATCACAAATTTTGCCCACCCCCTCTCATTTAGCGCCCTCGTTCAGGGTGACCCCCTTTGAATTTATGGAAAAGCTTTATGCTTCCTGAAACTAAAGTCTTCCGGGCAGCCGACGGTGAAGATTTGGTGATTCTAGCTTGCACCGTGCAACGGATGGACAGATGGACGGACAGACGAACAGAATTGCGATGGCTGAGATGTGCCATAGCAGTACCTGCTGTCGCGCGTAAAAATACACATCCTTCTGCACAATAATACAAACTGCAACAAACTGATTAAAATCACTGCGCCGGATTGTGAAAAGCAACAAGAATTCATTTTGCCCAGTTCCCCAAATTAACAACAGCAAATGTCATCACCACAACCAGCATTATTCTGGTGACAGCAACAACAAAAAGCGATTGATCGGGTGTGTACATTAGCATATTTTAAGAGGACACAATTGACCGCTGTATAATAAGCACTAAATAGTTAAACGATGACAAAGTGTCAAGCTCTGTATGCCTTTTAGTACAACTGGTCATGAATACTCTTAACCTAAAAGCCCAATTACTTCATCTTTGCCCAAGCACACTACTAACAAAGTTTGTTAGAAAGCCATATCACTTTACAAGCCAAACATTGTAGAAATTTTATGGCCAGACAGAGATGCACATATCCATTATGTATGACATACTAACATCATGCCTCTGCCACCACCAATCTACCGGCAGTGGATAGTGACATAATTAAAATGCTATCAGAAACAAACCTGACCAATTCAGATCCTCCAGTTCGATAATGTACAAACCTCAATAGCCGGCTGGAACTGGTCGTGTTCTTTGCGCAGCTGTTCGGCCTCATGTAATGAGCTTGGACAGACCAGTCCGGCGGTAATCATCGACTCGCTGTTGCGTATCCACATGTTGACCTGGCGCGCCTCATTCTCCAGGTGCCGTAGCTGCACGCACTGGTGCAGTTTGATGCGCTTCTGCTCCGACCGTTCATCCAGTTCCACCTCACGTTCATGAATGTACTCCAGCAGAGTCTGAATCCGCGTCTGAGCGTCATAGTCTCCTTCGGCCATCACCCGCACGCCCGAGTGCTCAAATATCTTCACAACACATGGCCATTTTAATGGTCATTTCTTCAATCAAATCCAGCCGGTTTAGCTACTTTTCTCACAATTTCTAGCGTCTAATAATCAATATCCTTGGCATCTTCAAAAAAATGATTATTAGTGATCATTTTATTCAGACTTGTAAAAAAACAAAATGTTCAGACCTAAACCGATGACCTGATCATTGCCAGCTAAACAGCTAAACAAAAAGCCGCTTATTTAACTGGCTTTCCTTTGTGAGTTGACTATGATACAGCAAAAAAGTAACAATTTTTAATGGCTTATATTTCTGAACCATAAATTCTGTGATTAATCATTAATTCATGCAGTCATCATCAAACAAAATCTTCAAGTTGAGTTTACGTTTAGATGAGTGGAGTGGACAACAGAAAGAGGAAGTTACTGACCGGGAGGAGATCCTGTCCGACTTGCATCACTTCAATGATGCAGTTCTGTACATGGAGCGCAGCGTCACTGTGCACCTGCAGGCAATGTTCCGCTCGACCGACGTCTGAACTCAACTCTACGTGACGTAGCTCTTCTGTCCACATGTCCATCTGTGTCAGCAACTGAAACCAACACACCGCAACAGCTGCTCAACATGCAACAATGCAACCAACTTCTCACACTCACTGCGCAAAACTGTTGTTTGACTGACTGGCTTGTTCTTTCCCAAGTCACTTCACATTAAGCCAGTCTCAAAAAGTAAAATTTGCGGAACTGTTGCAGAGGGTCTTAACACAGTCGACTGTCCTTTCACTCATAGAACCAACTGTGTGGAAGATGAGAAAGTAACAGGATATGCATCGGTCCTCAATAATACCTTTGCACGAATTTCCTCTTACAACCGACGACTTTTTCTGAGGAGTCTGGGAGAAATTATACATCAGTTAGTGTGTGAATGTCAAATGAACAACCCATGGACATTGACTTGAGAAAACTGTAAATCCCATATTACTGCAATCAGATGTTCTTTTAAGGCACAGTTGCGACCACCAAACATAAATGCCATCACGAAGCATAAAAAAGCAGCAATGAACTCTTGCAAACTTGCAGGTTGTTTTATATATTACAATACTGTATCCTCAATGAAGAGAATACAAGAAATTTGAGCTAATGCTCACAAAACGCATGAAAGCCTATAGCAGTTCCTGTTCGCAAACTATCAGTCTATCTCTAGCCATTTCGTCGCAACTTTTACGTGGGTACTGCTAATTGATGCCCTCGTGCACAGGTTTCCTTGAACCTAAAAAATCGAAACTTCAACCCTGAAATCTACGTTTGATGCTGAAAATTTCATATGCAGATTTTCCATGTCTATCTCAATTGGTTTCGGCGCAATTCGCTCTTGAAATGTGTCTCGCACCCCGAAACCGCCAAAAATATATTAAAAACCATTATTCTGCCGTTCAAGATCATCCAAGGTCATTGAATTCGGTGGCAATCGAAAGCCAGGGTACAACTTCCTATTAGTGATTAATAGTAACCTAGACCGTATTTCGCACTATTATTGAGATACAGCGACTTATTGGCTAAAAATCGCAAATTTTACCCATTCCCATCTCATTTAGCGTCCTCGTTCAGGGTGACCTCTTTCGAATTTATGGAAAAGCTTTACGGTTCCTGAAACTAGAGTCTTTCAGGCAGCCAACAGTCAAGACCTGGTGATCCTAGCTTGCACCACTTTTGACTGATCCACCCGTGTGACGGACGGACGGACGGACAGACGGATGGACGAACAGAACTGCAATGGCTAAGATGTGCTGAAAGCTGTAGCTACTTTCGCGTGTAATGATATCATCACTGACATCATATAATTTGCCAAGCAAGTACAGGAGATAAGCAAAACTAATGCATCAGGAACAACAGAGCAGAGATGCACTTAAATGACAGAATGATAAACCGAGTGAAACAGACCTCGAGCGCATCCTGCTCAAAAACTCTCAGCTGAAGCGCAAGATCAAGTTTCAGTTTTCTCGCTGACCAGAGATCTTCCAACTTCTCTCGACTGGACTGCAGTTCCTGGAGCACTCCTTCACACAACAACACAATTTAATTTCATTAGTGACACCATGGCAAAAAAAAACCGACAAATGGACGTCTGACACACAGTACTTTAGGTATTTGTAGCCTCTGGGGAATATGCAAATTGCAAAAGTCAGACAGGTGAGTAGACAAAATGAGAAAGTACTTCAAAAATACAGAAAAGAGGAAGAGCATTTCTATATGGAGTCCAACAGCATAAATACAACACAATGAATCAAGCTTCTTCATACAAATGAGTGAGTAGTTTCTTAACAGCACAGCAGCACAAAATAAGCCATGCCATAAATGGTTGAAAGCATTTAATTAATGTCTTTAAAAAGACAAGAACTAAGTAAGATCAAGCTATTTCACACAAAAAAGCGAAAACCATCTGGTGCCGAACAGGAAACAAGTTACAAACCTTCAATGTTTTTACTGTCTGAGCTGTCCACTGTTGCTCCTTTGCTCTCCGACTCAACGTAGAAATTCCTGAAAACACAGCAACAAATATGGAACAAAAGACTATGAAAACGAGCCTAAGCAAGATTTCAAATACCAGCTAAAACAGTGGTTCTAACATTCAACTGTGCTGTAAAAATAACCTGACAATACTTATTGACTTACATCAGAAATTTACAAAAGAAATCATAATAGGAAATAAGGAATCCTTTACAAAATTCCTGTTTCCTGGAAGGCCTTCAACATTTCTTGGGCTATGCTCCATCGTTTCCAGGACATTTTATAAAAATCTCTCCATAACTTGTCAAAATACACTGCAAAAATGCATTCTATCTACTAGTAGTAGAAAATCTGCTAAGTGATTTAAAACCCGCAAAATATCCACATACAATCCAAACATGCATTCTTTCTTCAAAATCCCGCTGAAATCGGCTGCTAATTTTCGTCAGATATTCTGCAAACCAAAAGATCACACAAAAACCACTGTGAATACATAAACTCCCGAGTAAAAGTAACAACTAGGAAAAGCGAAGACAATGTCATAAACAAGGAGTCATACTTGAGCTGCTGCAGCAGACTTTCTCCCTCACTGATGGTGCTCACAAATGCATCGATTGTCGCGTCTCGCTGCTGGCCGAACTGCGTTATCATAGCTTCGCAGTCGGCGATCGTTTCCGCAATCTCCGAACTCTTCAGCTCTTGCTTCAGTTCTTCGAACCATAGGTTTAGCTAAATGACGTGAAAATGCAAAATTAAGACAAGCACAAATAATAATACTCGCCAATGGTGCACAGTCAGCTTAAGAACTCAAACTACTATTATCATTTTTCAAAAAAATGTGCAACATTTCTACTGAAGCCTTCTCAAGAACATGTTACCACCATAGGCAACAGACCGAGCAATGCACTTATTTATTTCAAAAATCGTGCTTCCCAGGCCAACTCAGTCTCCTGCCCTTTGTGGGATGGGAAATGATTAGTAGCTTATGGGCTACGGGGTGAAGGCCTAGTGTGGCTGATTGGGGCAGTGATATGTCTGCTAGCTGCAAACCGCAGTCCAAGTGTTCGTTCACGCAGGCAATGGATGGCTGCATACTGTGCTGTGGTATCATTAGCTCATGCCAATCAGTTGCCACTTCCAAGATCGTAAAGTGCTTCTGGTCTTGTGTCCATCTCATGTAAGAATCACTATAGCAAGTGCTGGACTTTACGTTTTACCTTTCCCTCAAACGTTATGCTGGTTATAAATAAGTCAATTATGCTATTGACAACGTATTCCATCAGAAATTTGGCGATGTTCCCCTAGGGTTAGCTAGCCGATGTCAGAGCACACGATTGACACAGTGATGATCAAGTGCAGTTATGGACCTCTTTGATGTGCGTGAACAGTGCGACAGACAAGTCAAGAAGATGTCGCTGTCGCTCAACACGCAACAGAAAGCCGTTCATGCGCTCCTCTAGTTGGCGAGCCTCACTGAAGATTTCCTGAGGATCACATTCTCCCGTCTGTGCCAGCTCATCGGCCGCCACCAGAAGCTTCTCCGTGTTGGTGATTGTATTCTGATGGACAGAAAATTCACACACACGGTCAGGCATAACACAACATATAAGGCATGCCAGGGTGGCCACAGTTTGGGAAGAAAAAAATTCTACGACTTTTCAAGGACCTTAAACTCACTTTTCCAGACCTATTCCGTCGACGTTTCTGCCAAGTTACAGAGGTTCTAGTTATGACAATTTTAGAGAGTATGCAATGTTTTGGCATCAAAAGAAAACCATTAGGCAGCACAAGTAAGTAATCCAGCAACTCAGTAAGTAAAATGATGTGTACTGGATAATTTTGATGTACGAATTAAGTGCAAAATTTTAATGCTAGGTATCAATGATTACTGTACTTAGATTCAAGGACTTTCAAGGACCTTTTACATCAAATTCCAAAACTTTCAAGGACCTATTCCATTTTCAAGGACTTTCCAGGCCCTGGATAAATGAGCATTTTTTTTCAAGGACTTTCAAGGCCCTGTGGCCACCCTGGCATGCACGCAGTCACACCAAACAAGAAGGGTATGTTTTATGCAGCTTCAAACCATGCAGTGTAATAAAACTGAAACTATTTGCAAAATTGCTCAAACACAAAAGTATGAACAGATTTCATTGATATATTTTTGGATGAGTAAAGCATGGCCCGAAATCTAATCAGGATCCAGATAACGAAATGAAGCCTCAACAGCGCCTTTAGTTCTTATCTTGCCATCACCGAAGCTACTAACCAATTTTCCCCCAAACAATGATAAATCAAACTAGTGCCTAAAACACACACAAAACAACCAAAGTCCCAGTATGAAAACTGAGTACAGTTTTTTCCATTCTGCTGCATTTGTTATAAATTATAACATCAAATGCTGACGAAGTATTTGGATGTATTAATTTATTCAAACAAATGTTACAATAACACGACATACAAATGAGAATTTATTTTTTAAGCTCAAAATGACAATCAAGAGGCTTTGAACAACAAAGCTGTGGAGCCCAACTTGGCCGATATATTACAAAAAATTACTTGACACAAATTCCTTTAATGTTCCACGCAAAATCATATGCACATTACATCAATGCAACCAATTCTTGCCGACATGTTCATAGTAATATCAGAAAAAAATTAAGCTAGAAAAAATCTGTACAAGCTAAATGTAAGCAATACCTGTGCAACCATCTCAAAGTGTTCGAAGTTCTTCTGCAGTGCTTTAGCCTTCTGTAAAGATTTTCCAATCGCTGTGTTCTTGTTAAGAAAAACTGCGCCGTGGCTGTCTAACCACTCAAGCACCTGTAACAAAGATACCAACAAAAACTAGCAAAAATTACCAAATAATCTCGGTTTTTTGTATGCATGTAGCCAATCATTTGGCACTTACCATGGGTTAGGTTGTGGGATCCTCCATTGAAGTTAAGTACAGCTCTTTGTAGGAACCGAGCTTTAGCTATGGAGCACCAACTGCCGCATCGGATCACACCTGCCATCTGACACTTTAACCTCACGCAGGCAGGCTGGCACTTGATTTACCAACAACAGTGGGACAAAAAGCTGAGTTGACTGTTTCCCAATTAATTCACTCCCTAAAGAGCAAGTTGTAGTGGCAAGTGGCAGGCCCTTCTTCCTTACCACACCTGAAAAAATGAATTGAACAAAGTGGATAATTATCAAAGTGGCAACAAAGACGGACGAGAATCAGATCAGAGTGAAGTATATTCAGTTCGATTGAGTTCTTAACTCTCTTTGGCTAGCCTCTTTCGCAGATCATCACATACGCCTGCCTGCTGTATATCCACTGAGTCTGTGTCAGTGTTAAAGCTCGACATATGCTACACCTATGGCCTTGCTGAGGGAATGAGGGTGGATTTGGTCTACTATCTGCGAGCCTTGTTAACACGATTAATGAGTATTAAGTAGTGATGATGTGAGATGGTCTGTGAGACTGTCGGTGACCTGTCGAACATCCTGCTGAAACAGGCGCAGTCCCAGTCGCTGGTGCAGTTTAACCTTGCCTCGGTGCCAGATCTGCTCCAGCTGGCGGTGATGTGCAAACACCTGCAAATCAGACAACGATTTCATCATCACGCGGTAGTGTACTGGAACATTTCACACCAAACCATGTGGCCTGCAGCTAATCTCCAAAACAACAACACGCGTAAGCCAGATGCTTCCTGTGCTACCCACTCCTCAGCAAGGGAAGGCTACTATCTAAGAACAGTAGTCGTAATCAATAATGGATTACTAACAGTAATAAGGATAACAATAAGTGTATCACGCTTTATGACAGATGACCACAGTATGTCCCCCAACGTCAACTATTGGTGCCAAAGTAAAAGTATCACACACGCAGCTGCAGCCAATAAATTTATTGTGCAGTAACCCTACAATGCTAACCTTTCCCATCCATTCATTCATCTGCCTACCATATTGACTACTAACTAGAGCTATCAAAATGATAATTTTTTAAACGCATTAATGCACTGCATATAATTTTTTAACGCATTAATTAACATGTTACTAATGCACCCAGGCCGGTTAAGAGGAAAAGTACAGGGTAAGTTACCCCTAGCCCCATGACGTTTGGGAGCCCCGCCTGTAGAATATAAAAAGTTAGAAACATATTTTTAAACATCTAATCAACCACAGATCTATACATTAAATATTTAAATAATTATCTATTTACAGTAGTGATGGAACGGCAACTACAGTTTAGTTACTTGAATTCATTCGATTGTTAAATAACCGCAGTTCAACGAAATATTGGAACTTTTGCTTTACAGAATTTAGCAAATTAACATAAATTTATGTATGTGCATTAATTTTTTTAACACACGCTATTTTTTAACGTGTATTAATTTACTAACGTATTAATTAACTCATTAATTTGACAGCTCTACTAAAAACTCAAAAAAAATAAAAAGCAAAGATAAACCAAAACTGGTGAAAATGTTCCCTGTGGCAAGAGTATCTGGTGTGCAAATTTTGTGCTGAAGAAGTCAAAAGTCACGATTATTGTTACAGGCAGGGCTGCACTACGCAGTGTACAGCTAAGCGGATGGCGGCACATTATGCCAGCAGTGGGCTGATGTATTTTTCTAGTATTTATTCGAGTCACATAAATTTTGAGAACACAAGAACTCGATATTACACAAATACAGCTCACGTGTCTCTGTGCATAGTGTATAATGCTATTTAAACGTACTTCATGCACCACATCGAGTACGTGGGAAGCACCCTCAGTGTAGTCGGCTTTAGCAGTCAGTGAGTTACAGCTGCAGGAGGAGACAGGCATCTGAAGCGTGTCAAGCAGAGTTCTGCCATCCGCACATAGCTGTACGGCAAACATCAACGACTCATTAATCACTTCCATCTACTCTCTCACAGCACAAATGTCAAACAAAGGAAATCAGTAAAATTTCACAGTTCCATAAATTCACAGAATATTGACCAATTTCCCGAGTCCAGACCAACACAGCCTTCTATCCTTTGGGGGTATATAAATCCAGGCTGGCTTGGCTTTGGGTTGCCACATGAGTGATCAAATATAGCAGACGATGCTCTCTAGCTCTAATATGGCTTAATGCAAACACCCTTCAACCACCTGTTAACATTTTCAGCAATCATTTGCTAGTGAATTCAGCAGAAAACTTGCAACACAGTGATCACCACACCCACAGGGAGTTGCCACACTACGTCATAAAATACTAATGCCAGCTTAAAAATACCAAAATTAAAATTTGCAAACTCTCACGTGTCTCAAGAGAAAAACTGTAAAAGCAAAACTTTGCCCAACACTTTTTCAACCAATCTGTGTAATAAAACTCAAACTATATTTGATATTGCTGCCATCCAAACTACTAATTTTATCAGCGACATATGTGCATCACAAGTTTGGATGGTCCATCAAACATTAATTCACATCATAACTCACATCAGTATAAGCCTGCATGATGCTGTCAATCAGCGTCTGGTGTTGACTGATTGCATCTTCAAGCAGCTGAATGGTGTCAGGAATCTGAATGTCATCGCATCGGCTTCTCCACTTCGGAATTTCCAGCAAATACTGCAACACGAATGATTTCAATTCACCACGTGAATTGTAGAACTTTTCAATTACAGGGCAATGTCACAAACCTAGCTATTGCGGAAAAGTTCTAACAACGTATGTAATATTCGTTGAAAGCTCCACATGCAAATATGAATAAATGTTGTCATATGTGTGTTCAATATTTTCCATAATATTACTAAAATATGCAGAATTGTTATCAGATTCAGTTCTGCCATCTTTTAAGTGCACTATCAAACACCCACACAGGTGAAGAAACTGAGATAAAATGCATTAACTTACCTCATTTGCCTTTTTGTGAAAAATGACGGACAAAGTGAGAATTGTGCTCCGTTCCTCCAGAGCAGCGGCAAAAGTCTGCCAGTCACGATCAAGCTTGCTCGCCTGCAGACGAATGGATGGCGCCGCGTAGTGGCCGGTGTCACACAGTCGCTGAGCAACGGTCGTTATGTGACTTATATTGGCACACACGTTCTGAACAAAAGGCGTAGCAACAATACACTACCGGGTATATATAGAAGAAAACTAGACCGTCAAATCTTGCACAAAGCTATATATGTTGACGGCAGCTACGACATTTATAACAATGACTTCAGTGTCGGCCAATAGCTATCTATCCAGCCAGCCCTGCCTAGCAGTAGCTGGTAGCAGCATATGGTCCTATCTCACAATGGTAAAGTATCAGGAAATCCGGTCCTGTGACCTTTGAGTAATGACCCATGACCTTGAAATTCAATAGGGTTCATGCGACTGACTGTTTATGCAAAATTTCATCACGCTAAGTGCAGCGCTTCATGAGTTACCATGTTAACAAAGAAACAAATAAACAAAAAACTTCACCACAATGCTGAAAACAATACTGTCATCGCTACCGCAGACAATGTCAGAATATAGTGTCGAAGCTAAATAAAAAATCAGGACATTCTGCCAAGCAAAGACTGAGAAAAATTTAATGTCAACAAGACTCGTTAACAAAACTTATAGTGAATAAGCAACAAAGCAAGTTCACCAAAGCACACTGCTAAACAAACGACAGTGACAGAACTGCCATAAAGCAAATGATAACTACTAGTACTACAACTAAAACAAAGACAACTACGATTACTACTACAATTCTTGAGTATATTATGTGTGCACATCTTTTTCATACAGATGATAAACATTATAACCACGTATCCAAACTTCCATTCTTACAGAAACAGTTGAAAACAGATGAAGATGAAATTTCTATTTGCAGGGTTACACTTTCATTACTAACGAACAGTATTAAACACACATGGCATATATGCAGTATTTAGAGCTGTCAAAACGTTAATTTTTTAAATGCGTTAATGCATTGCATTAATTTTTTTTAACACATGTGTTAACGTGTTAACAATGCATCATTAACGTTGCTGATATTGTAAGTGGACTACATAGAAGGGTGAGTGGAATGAAGCCCACGAACTCATGCCTGTGTCACAATACCATGATAGTAGTGATGGAATGGCAACAAAACAACTTTAATATTTGATCATCAAATAACTGCAGTTTAATGGAATACTGGAACTCCTGCTTCACAGTTTTCACAGTAAATTAATGTATGTGCATTAATTTTTTTAACGTGTGTTAATCCTTTAACCTGTTAACGCATTAATTCAACAGCTCTAGTAGTATTCTTTAGACTACTCAAAAAGCATGTACATGTATCATACAGAGCTGCATGAAACTAGCAAAGATACTGTGATCATTAGCACAGAGCATACATACCATGGCACTCATAGCGAACTGGCTATGTTCCAACTGAAGGTCCAGTGCCTGCTGATGACTTGAACCAATCTGTGTGTACGTGACCAGAAACACTTCCCGGTTGTTTGCAATCCACTCTGACATCTGCAACAACAATTGAATACCTCCACATCTCAGCAATGTAAAAAGGAACAAGTATTACTTTCAGAAAATGGCATGTTATCAAAACCGAAAAAAATACTCAACAAACTGAAATCGCTACTGATGTTGTCATGTCTTATTCACTTATTACTGCAATATCTTCAAAGCTTGTCGTCAGGACCACATTCAGTCATTACGGTGCAGATTACACTGGCTTCGGATGCCAGAACGCGTTTCGTTCCGGCTGGCAGTGCTAGTGTATCGCTGCCTCCACGGCTCTGCACCTGGCTACCTGGCTTCTGATCTTCAGCGCATGTCACACCTCAATGCACGTCGACGACTGCACTCTTCAACTACATCAGCGCTGGTAGTTCAACGCACTGTGCATTCTACCATTGGCGACCACACCTTTCCAGCGACTGCTGCATCGTCTGGAACAGTTTGCCAAAGTCAGTTCGGTCATCGTCGTCATTGCAAGTTTTCTGCAGCAGACTAAAAACCGAACTTCTTGCCCGGTCTTACAGCTACGACTGAGAACGTCTCATTGCACTGACTACTATTACATGACTTCACTGTTTACGCTTATTGTTACGTGTCCTTGTAGTCTTAGGACTTAATGCCACGCTCCAGTTTAATCGTCCTTCATTTTTATCAAATTGCTGCATGATGCAGAATATTTAACTTTGAGATGGAATCCCAAAAAAGCTATACATGTTAAACTCCCTTTGACATTTTTGATTAAACAGGAAAATGTTATTATGCCACAACCGATTTTCAACTAAAATCTATAAACACTAACATTAAAAAATACAGAATAATTTTGCTTTTTTCACAATTTTGGACAGGAAAAATTTAAACTATTAGCAACATCCGCAGTAACAGTAGACAATGGAATAACTGATAACCTTTTCGATGTCAGACTCAAATAATCGGAGCTGAAAGCATTGTTCGAGCTTCATCTTGCGGACCTGCCACAAGTGGTTGAGGTTCTGACACATGGTGCGCAGAGCATCAAGCTTCTGCGAGATTTGAGGAACAGTCGACTGCATGTCGGTGTTAGCTAGAGACATGACTGCTGGCACTGTGCCCCCTGCGTTACACAAACCACAAATGCATCTTGTCTATCGTAGCCATCAGAAAACTGAGACTCCGCAGGATAATGTAGTATGCGCATGTGCAACACAGAAAAAGAAGATTTCGCACAGACAGCTACGTCCGTTGCGAGGAAGCTCATCATCCCCTTTTGGCGCTCTGAGCCAGCGAGGGTTAGACCCAATTAAGCTAGCATACAACCCAAGTCGGCCGAATGGCCGGCTCTAATTAACAGCCAGCGCCTTTAACCGACTGGGTCGGTATACCAGCAGTCCTGGCCACAGGGCCTATTGCTATGCAGAACTCGCCGTTTCTTCCCTAGTGATGGCCGTAACCACCACCAGTACTCATTTTACCATCCCACAGAGGGTAGAAGGCTGAGTCGACCTAGTTGGCTTGGCTTCGTACCGTGGACAGTCACCCATCCAAGTATTAACCGGGCCCGCTGTAGAGTAACTTTGTTGATTTGACTCAATGCGTTACCACTACGCCATGCCACCAACACAACTGCAGTGAATCTGCAACACCAGTCTTGTGTTTGTATACACCTGCGGAAAATTCATAGGCTCATTTGCAGCAACTGTAAAAAGGTGTACTGCACTCAAACACAGATGGCTCCAGTACAACAGAATTACAGTAAACAGAGTGCTTGTCATTTTTCTTTCAGTTCTGAAGCTCTCTGCAAACGTACAAGGCTATTTGCAAGCACAAAACTTAACATATTAAATAATCCCCAGAATTCTATGGCTATTCAATGCTCAGGGCCAACAGGAGAATGACATGCTGAACAGCTGACTAATAGTGATGCAGCAAACCATGCTGTCAACCATCACTTTACCACTAGCCAGCCTCCTATTGGCCAAACGTGGCTAGTGGGTAGTGGTTATGTGACAGCCATCCACATCTAAAATATTTAATTATAATATCTAACTTCATTGTCTACAACCATCTACAACAAAAACACTTGTCTGCATCACGGACCACAAGAAGATTGCCTCAGTACGGCACCACACACACTGACCATCTGGTGAAGACTGGTAAACCATGCTAGTTCGTTGAAAATGCATTATAATTTAAGTGAAAAATTTGGGCAAAAAAGAGGAAGGGATTACCAGACTGCGGCCAAAATCTAATCACCCCAAATCATCCAGATGAAAGTGTGCACTATGGTTTGGTAACAAAATTTTTACACAGACAAACTGCCAATGTCTTGATCGGGTGCAACGGCTAGCAAAAACGACCACGTATGAACAGCCATACCTGTATTTCTACAATGTCGGCCAGTCCCACCACATATCCGCTGCAGTATACGCTGGCCCTCCGCATCGAGGGCATCGATCGGTGCCTTGACAACTTTCTTGCGCAGTCGATTGTGCTGTTCTATCATTAGCTTGGCCGTGTTGAGGTCGTCCGGCAGCTCAGGGCTTGTCAACATCTCTCGTAGTCTGTCCAGTTTTGACAGCAGGTCCAACGCCTTCCACGTAAACTCCTCCATCATCTGCCAACATTCACATCGAGGTTTGCAATGAATAAGCCAATCAACAATCAACCAAGCTACAAGCTGACATATTTTTGTTCAGTAAACATGATGTATGGTAACTCAAATGGCCGACTACGAGTGTGCTGATATTACTAACATTCATTCGTTATTGTTCAATGCTGTTTCGAAATAAAAAAGCCATCTGGTTTTGCCACCTAAATTTCACAACAAATTAAAGTCATTTAAATGATTTTTGCCAATGAGATGACCAAAAGGAACCAAAAAATGGAAATAATGCTAAATCCGATTTCTTTTAATATCTGTTGCTGAGAGAACTTTATGTTAAAAAATTTAGCTTATATACTAGAGCTTCAGTTTATCTTCAACAGAAACGTTATATTTACTTACATTAAAAGAATGTAAATAAAAGTGATCTAAAAAGGAGATGAAATGCATGAAAAAAGCTAGGATTAATGTACATGCCATACAATTCATGAATTTATTGTATACCGTAATGATATCCTATAAAACCATGACCGTACGTCATCAGCAGCTACCGACCATTCTGATTTCAATCCATTCACTGTTGTCATAAGGCAGCGTTCCGTCGAACTCCTCAGTTAACTGTGACGAGTGAATAACCCGCATCAGGCTGTCAAGTGAGATCAGGTTCGTCTGACGTTGCACAACAATACATAGCTATGGTCATATCAGATGCAGATGCAATAAAATAAAAAGAAATTACACAGCGCCAATTATGAAAAAAGTCCAGAGGCAATGACAACAATTATTGCCAGTATCATACCAAATAGTTCAGTTTTGAGGTGATGTTCAGAAGATAAGCTGGAAAACTGTTCTGCAGGCAGATCAGTATGCTGATACTAGCAGAGCTAAACCTACAGAGTGTATTAACTTGTTATGAGACAGACATTTGACTTCTACGGACAATAAATCACATATTGCTTTTATTTATATTTACATGAAGTACATAATCCGCCTTTTCAGTGCTTTGACACTACTACCTGGGTGACAATAGTGACATGTGGTCTGCCTAATACTGTATAATAATAGCCACAAGTCCAACAAAATTCTGCAATAAACTCTCACAGAGAACTTTGTTTATTCTTGGATGTCCAAACTACAGGAAATGCAATTTATTAAATTTAGAAAAAATTTGTTTTTCTTAAAATTCTTGGATCTGGCTTGTGCTCTGGATAGAGATCAAAATCTAAACTCTTTGTTTCTTGGACCAAGCCTAACCCCATATAAAATGTCATCAGAATCAATTCATAATTTCGGGCATAATTTCGTGAAAAACAGGCAGACAGAGTTAACAAATAAGTAACAAACATAATCATAACAGTCAGACTGCAATGAGAATAGAGGGAAGTAAGCGATGAAGTGTAATGAGAAACAGACAAAACAATCTACAAGGGTTTGCTTATAGTCAGTGCAAATACAAGTAACGGGAGGTGTTGCCAAGTCATTATAGTGATTGTTATATTGTCCAGAGGTCTGCTGTGGTCAAGAGAGAGAGGCAGAAAAGGGGGAGTCTGGGCAATGCCACCACGCCCCGCCAGACCATTTCCCCTCCCAGTTCATCACATGGGCCTCCCTCATCAGTAGCTGGCCACTCTGTGGACCAAAGGGCTAAAGCCCGGTTCACATCCAACGAAATGCATGCAAAGCAACAACGAACACTGCTTATAAATATCGTTGCGTTTTGGCCGTCGCATCGCTTACGTCAGCTGCGTCCCTTGTATTTGTTGCGTGCTTTCTTGCGTCACCTGCGTAGCTTGCGTCGAAAAAGTACTGCAAGAGCTTGCGTTACGCCCATTGCCATAAACCAGGCTTTATTGGCTTAGTCATGAATCCTAGCAAGACAGACAGAGGGCAGAGGCCTGGCCTGTAACGCTGAGGTGACGACAGACCACACACCCAATAGACCACAGCGACTACCAGGCACGCCGGGAACAGATGTCTTGACCCTCCTCTTCCCCTCCTCTCACCAACCCACCCACTGACCCACAGGTTAACTTCATGTTTCTATTAGTAATATGTAGACAGAACGCGCCGAGGACGTGGCATCCGGTTGCTCTGGCTGACCGCAAAATATACACTACCGTGGGAGAGGGCCATACGTACGGTACGGTACGGTAGCAACGATTATTATTTGCAACACAATAGTACAACAAGAAAGCCCAGCTGTCGCTAGCAAAAGACGCGCTACAGCCTATACAGTTCCTGTTGCAGTACTGACCTTCAAGGTCATCCAAGGTCAATGATTTTCATGTAATCTGAAAAGGCGTATGTCACTTCCTGTTAGAGATTAATAGTAACCTTGGCCCTATCTCTCACCGTTTCCGAGATGCGGCCCTCCATTGTAAGTTGCAGCCAAACCGCTGCAGATGGAGAGATAATTACTATTGACAGCCTATAGGAAGTCGCCAGTGCCCTATCCGATGGCGCTATCGCCGACCCCATACAACTTACCGTTTAGCCACAATACATCCGTTACAGACGGATGAAGACGGACACAAACGACAAACGTGCCAGACATCAATAATGACCGTAATGACTACAGCAATAACTAGAAAAAATAATATTATGTGGCATGCGGTCCTCCACCTGACCCCAGCCCTTCTGAGCTAAAAATTGGAATAGGGTTGCTCTTGGTCTGAGAAACATTCACACAAATTTCGTTTTAAGCCTGCAGTAATTAACGATTGATTAATCAATTAAAAATTTTAAAAATTAACTGACTGATCTTTATAATGGACTAAAATTTGACTTCTTAATGACTGATAGTGAACGTTTCCAATTTAATTTTATTTTGCAAAAAACATCTCAATCGATAACTTTTGATTCATTTTTGGAGATTAGTCAGTAATGAAGACGCTATTTTTCCATGACATTTTGTTTTCGAATTAAGCACCCGCATGGGTCAGGATGGACGGCAAAGACACACGGGTGGTCTATTAGGACGGCTACTTACTAATAATAATAGGATTTACAGTAAAATAAATTTTAAAACTGATCATACAACAGAACAACACTGATTCTACACAGCAATGTAACAGGTAAGAATGAGTGCTGACTAAAACCTTTACTTACATACTTATTTTCTCATTACATACTTACTTATAATGAAATCAAACAGAACACAAACGAGAAAAAAGTAACCGTCACACTACAAGGATTGTCATTCCGTAAAAATGTCAAGTGTCCAAACAACAAAGACGCAATTAGAACTTTAAAATAGTAAAGTTCATATATGCTGTTAGCATAGATGTTAAAAACATTTTTTATGTTTTTTTATAGAAGTTTAAAAAACATGTTTTTTAATTTTTTTTAACGTTTATTATTTTTTATGTTTTTAATTTTGTAATGTTTTTTTTGTCATGCTTTTGTTCTATTTTTAATGTCGCGTTTTTGTTCTCATTAAAAATAAACATACAAAATTACAAATGTGATGCATTTCTCATGGGCAAATTGTGTTTAGTCCTGTTTTCGATCTGTATGAAAATCACGGTTACATAATAACATTCAGTACATTCCGGTCTTCAGTCTTCACAAATGGTAGGTTTTTGTTTTTGACATGTTATTGTGCTAAATGTGGTTCAAAGTTTAATGTATATCTTTTATGTTTTTTTTATAAAAGTGAAAAACATGTTTTTAATGTTTTTTATTTGCAAATAAATGTTTTTAACATCTATGGTCAAAACTATACAAACGGAGGCGTTGTACCGGAAGCTGGAAGCCGCAAGTCCATGTGCCGCTGCGTCGCGGCGGCCGGACGAAGCTGATGACCAGACGTCGAGCTGCGAGTTTCCGAAGTCTTGGACGATGTTTGCGTGGATGACGCGGGGCAGGTCGTGGTGATGGTGGCGGCCGTGGAAGTCGAAGTCGTAGTGGTTGTCGTGGTTGAACAGGTCGGAAAAAAGAAGAGCTCCGAGTTGACGGCGAAGTGGCGCCGCTCGGCGGCGAACTGTCGCGACTGTGCCAGCACGTCGACACCCAGCTGATGTTGACGTCTGACGTCACGTTGCCATGACGACGCCGCGTCCTCGAACAACTGCGCCATCTGCTTGACGGATGTAATCTTCTGCCGCTGACTGCCGTGGTCGGCGGCTGCCGAGTCTGAGTACGGGCTGGTCGACAACGCCACACTGCCAGAGCTAGTGACTCCGCCGGTGGCGAGGGAGAACGCCGACCTACAGCTGGGCACTAGAGGACTGGCGCCGGCCGGCTTCATGGTCACCCCGGGACTGTTACCGGCACTACGAGACATGGTGGTCGACGGTAGAACGAGAGTGACGCTGTTGCTGGCCGACCGGTGTAGTTTTGTGTCGTCTGCAGGAGTGGAGTTGATAGCGGGGGCCATGACGACTGGCTGCATGTCAGTGTCAACAGGGGCAGTGTGCAGTGGTACCACAGGACGTCGACGTCGCCACCACGCCCCGCCGCCATCAGCAGCCACACCATCAGCTATACACGACAGCAGCAGCACAGAGCTGTCTGTGGGTCCATTTCATCGACCCAGACCCAACCCAACCCAACCCGTGGGTCAAAACAACCCATGGACAACTCTGCGGCAGCAGCAGCAGCAGCAGCAGCGTCACACCACACACAGTTCACGAGAAACAGTGATGTCTGGCTCGTCGCTTAGACTATCCCTGGTCTTCGGCCAGTGAGAGTCAGTAAAAAAATCAAACATTTGCAGAAACATTAGAAAATGTTTACCACTTCATTTTTACGCGCGACAGCAGAATGTTTCGCGCCTCTTAGCTATTGTCTAGGCGTCCGTCCGTCTGTCCGTCTGTCACACTCCTGATCTGTATCAAAACGGTGCAAGCTAGGATTACGAAATCTTCACCATATACTGCCGCAAGGACTCTAGCTTATCGTGACAAAATTTCCTGCCCATGGGTTTGGGGGTTCCCCTCCAAAAAAGGTGTTAAAGAGGGGTACCCCTTCTAAAAAACGTCATTTTGCCGTTATTGGCTCGTATAGTGTGAAAAAAGGTTGCAGGTAGGTACAGACATGCTGCTTATCATAACAAGCACTGGTGACAGGCTTTTCAGATTTATTAACATCGATGACCTTGAACAACCTTGAACCCCCCAAAAAAGGGTTTTTAATGAATTTTTCACAATTTTTGGATGCACCGCACATTTCAAAACCGAATTGCGACGAAATGAATGGAAATAGACTAAGACAACCTGCATATGATATATTCAGCAGTAAACGTAGATTTTAGCAGTCCAAGTCTCGACCCCCTAGGTTCAAGGAGGCCGGCGAAGGTGGGCGTCAAAGACAGCTACCCCCTCCCTCTAAAAGGTGGTTATTTTACCGCAATAATCTCGCGTAGCGTGAAAAATGTTGCAGATAAGCACAGACATGCTGCATATTATAACAAGCACTGGTGACGCGCTTTTTAGATTTGTTAACATTGATGACATTGAACGACCTTAAACCTCCCCTCCAAAAAAAGATTGTTTTCGTGAATTTTTTTTTGCAATTTTTGGTTGCAGCGCACATTTCAACAGTAAATTGCGACGAAATGGTTGGAGATAGACCTGTATATAAAATTTTCAGCATTAAACGTAAATTTTAGCAGTTCAAGTCTTGACCGCCTAGGTTCAAGGAGGCCGGTGTAGGCGAGCGTCGAAGACGGCTACCCCCCTAAAAATGGCTATTTTACCGCTATTGGCTTGTGTAGCGTGAAAACGGTTGCAGATAGGCAGCGACGTGCTGCTTATCATAACAAGCAACAATGACAAGCTTTTTATTCGTGTGAACATCGATGACCTTGAATGACCTTGAAGTTCTAAAATAGAGGTTTTAGTGTTTTTTTGCAATTTGTGTCTCCGGCGTAGATTTCAAGAGTGAATTGCGATGGGATGGATAAAGATAGACCCAGACAACCTGCGAATAGGAACTGCTCAGGCTGTCGCGCGTCTCATGAGCTTTGCTCAAATTACTTGTATGCGTTTGAGAACGTTCCAAAACGTATTACGCTGTAAACAAAATATTCGTCCAAGATGTTTTGAAAATGTTTTGCGCTGAAATATTGCAAAACTTTTGCAAATGTGTTGCAAAATCTGACTGAATGATAGCCAGCCTTATCAGTCAGACGTACTTAACTTAAATTTTAGACTGCTGGTTTCTACAAATGCTCATATAACATTTTACCATTACAACAATGTTCACCAATATTTTTGTTTTTGAGTAACCGGCTTACTTTTCTAGAGTTGCTCTCGGTTAAGCCGTGTTCTGTCAAACGACTGCTCGTCAAAAT
>Ga0209671_1000839_pt1 | contig 22999 bp, 11 predicted proteins | sample WorMetHERISLAND2_2_FD_187401 | JGI IMG/M metagenome (GOLD analysis project Ga0209671, IMG submission 187401) | Marine gutless worms symbiont microbial communities from Max Planck institute for Marine Microbiology, Germany - Olavius geniculatus... | ecosystem: Host-associated > Annelida >... | reverse complement strand
CAAACCACTTCTGTAGTGTCTTCGGCGGACGAGATAAAGATATTTTTTCATGTCGGAAAATTTTCGCTTAAAAATGCAAACTTAAGGCTGAAATATCCCCATTTTTGGAAAATTTAAGGCAAAATTAGAATTTTGATTACTCTGTCGGAAATTTGCAACTTCCTACCCCCCCCCCGCCTACTTTTTACCCAACGACGCCACTGACCATAATGTAAGTGTAATAAACTTTTCCCATGGAAGAAATAAAAACAACAACCTTTAAGTTACATTTTTTTGTTTTTAGTATCGAAAAAGGTTGTATAAACGTTGAATGAAAAATGCGACGTAGTTTTTACCTGACGTATTGACTAGATGAATTGTTTTAGGATCAGTTCTCTTCATATTCACCCAGTTTTTGCCAAATCTAAATACAAAGTCTGTCATTAATTTAGCAATCTACACCTCGGTTTATGTAGTTTGTATATATTTATGAATGTTTTGATTTCTATCCTGGTCGTTCAAATCGACGTTTATTGAAAAAAGTAAGACGCTGCGAAAATAAAACTTTAAAAAGACGTGCAGAAATGCATTTTTATGAGAAATAAAAACTGTTTGTAAACGTTTATGTTATACAACACTATGTAACGATCGAACAGTGATGATGTTATGAACACGTTTATTGTGTGTGTGTAGAGCGAGTCTGATCGCCGTTGAGGCATAGGCACTGAAACACGGTCTACTTACGGTTTAGCTGTACACTACGCAGAACCTCTTCATCGAGTCGAGACTTTGGCACTTGACTTGACCGAGTTGTTTCTCATTCTCAGACAATCGACTGATCGATCAGTCGGCGTGGAGGTTCGTTCAGTCGGCGTTGAAGTAGAGTCTGTAACCTGCAGCAGCGTTATATAAATTGTACGTCTCAGTAACATCATGACCAACTTGACCGACAGCGACAAGGCCAAAAAGGGTGAGCGGATTGACAGATCGTCATCATAAAGTGGAGTTTGGTTCTAGAGCATTATTAGCACGTACAAGCTTGAACTCCACTTGCTTATTTGTTGTTGATTTGTTGTGAGGCATGCTGTATAGGTACAACAAGCAGTATATAGCAGCTAATCAGTCATGGCCTGTACAGTGTTGTAGTGGTAAATTTGTATGGAGGAACGTCCCTTTTGACCCCCTTCTCTTCCCTTAAAGTAGGCCTTTTTTCTCCAGCTAGAGGGTCTGGGGGAGAGCTACAGTGGAGTCTGGGGCGCAGCGCCAGCCACAAACATATTATAGAACATTTTTTACCTCTTAAACTGCATCAAGTTTTGTATTTTTATTTTTACATATCCAAAAAGAGAGGCAATTCTGCTTCACCTCAGAATATTGTAAACGGGAGAAGTACACACATTTTATTTTGGGGAACGCTACTGTATCACCATTCCTCTTGTCCGGATATTATTTGGGAACAGTTTTTTTTCTCACAAAATATTTGAGGTATAACGGCTTTCCCCCGCTCTATGACTTGACTACGCCATTCTTGTCGAAGATTTACAAGAAATCCACAACAGATCCTAGTAGTGGAGTTTGGGGGTATAGGATAGCAGTGCGTCGTGCGAGAAAGTGCAGGGCTAGGGCTACGTTGGCGCCAAAGTCGGATTTTTATAAATGCTCAATGCTCATGCAAATGCTATTTATTGCCGGTTCGCAGCTTTGAATTGCCAAGCCAATATATGATTAGTCAATAATCTCATAATAATGTATCATACGTGCATTGATTGTTTGTCGTTGAATGTCAGTGCACTGCAGTGAAAGTTAGCTGCAACGTTGACTTTTTCGTTTTGCGTTTTTGCATGTTTTAAAAATTATTCATTGCAGTATGAGTATACAATACAGATCCTGCTTCCGTAGCACCGAGAATTCTGAGCAAGTAAAACAATTTTACAGTATCAGCGATGAGAACGATTCTTATCGACTGGTGAAGTAATTTTATAGTGAAGTAAGTACTAAGTAAGTTAGTAAGTAAGTGAGAAAGTAAGTAGCTAAAACGTAAATCTAAATCGTGCACATATACCGTTTCATTACCGCAGTTTGGCTGTCAAAACAAATGAATAAAACAAGCAGCTGACGACGGCTGTTAACTAAACTATGATGATCGTCACTTTTAAAAAAAAAAATTATCATTTTGGGAATTATTTGGTAACCCCACTTTCGATTTAAAGCTCTGCACCACGATTCAGACTAACACTGCACTTTTTCAGTTATTTTTGCGAAATGTTAGTGGAAATTGGGCTGTATAGATGCAATACTATTGCCACTGAAGTCTGCGTGTGTAGCGGGCATGGACGTGCATGAGTCCAGGAAAGATACAGAAGCTGCCAGTCGGGTCGAGCCTACCCCGCTGTTCCGTTCCACTCGGCTCGGCCTGTCAATCATTGGCTTCTTCATGTTCTTTCACCTGTACGCCCAGCGCGTCGGCATGTCGGTCGCCATTGTCAGCATGGTCAACCAGACCGCCGTCAGTATGATCGCCGCAGGTACAAAGAGAAACACACAAAATATATAAAGTTCAGTGCATTCACAGTAATCACTAACATAGGAGAGTGGCCAGAAAGGCACATGCTCATTTGTCCATCAATGCTGGCCACCCATGGCCAACACACAACACACATCAATTGGAATTTGCATAATCCAAGAATAAAATTTAAAAATATAAATAAAATTTTGGTGCATACACAATAAACGCAATACCATAATAACGCACAGGACAATGAACTAATGAACTACTAGGGTTATATCTGTTATCACACGGAAGTAAACACATCTAAGTGCAAATTCCATTTATTATTTTGTCAGTATATACCATAGTACTTCGATTTTTTTGTACTTAATTATTTTAAATCACCTTTAGTCTTTCATTATTACGCTGACCGTTAGAAGTTTATCGAAAATATAAAAAGAACTTTGAAAAATCAACTTCTGTGAAAAAAGAACGTTTATAGAGATTTAACTTAACATGACTAGACTAATTAATGCTTTAACAGAAAGTACACACCAGTTGCAGGCTGGATTCGAACAGAGAGAAAAACTGTTCAGAAATGACATCGTTTTGAGTGAGTTTGTAAATGATATTGTAAATAATACTCCGTTTACACAAGGAAGCATACGTGAAGCAAACTTAGAGCACACGTCGTGCACGTGTATATTTAATACGTTTGCTTCATGTGTGCTTCATGTATGCTTTCTCCTGCAAACGGGGTATAAATGTCTGAATAATTTGCATGTTATTTGTTTCTTTTAGTTTCTTGCAGGTTAATGTTTTTTAATGTTTTTGGCTTAGTTTACGACGCTTAGCTGGCTTGCCGGATGTCGGTATTTGGCTGCATCGGTAGGCTATTTTGGATCGTGGTGATATTTTATTATTATCTCGTGCACATTTATTATTCATGAGCTCGTCGTGTACACAGGTATAGCGGTAAATCGTAGCTGTACTTTGTAGACCGGAACAGCAGTACCCATTCAGTTGCTGCGGCGTCTGACGATCAGTGTACGAGAGAGTCGCGCTTGAATGGATCAATACAAGCGGTAAACACATACAATGAATGACGCAAGCACTCGTATATGTAGCCTCACGCACACCCACGTAGGCCTATTCACATCCTGCGCGACTTCGCGGAGAGACGTGCATTAGAGAAACATTTCTTGTAATCTTGGAACGAAATCGCTTTAGCGCAACCGATTTTCCTTAGAGTTACACCATTTCTCCGTAACGTGGTCTGTCTGTCTGTCTGTCGTCTGTCACACTCGTGCACTCTTTTTAAACCGTTCGACGGATTTATCTGTCATCTGGCAGGTACACTTGCGTGATCCGATGACACAATGAGTTAGATGGGGGCCCCTGACCCACGGGGGTGAGGGAAGATTTCACGGTTGAACCTTCCAGCCAGAAATTGTACTTGCTTACTTATGATTCACCAGGAGACAACATCAGTTAAAGATTTTCTGTTTATTGCCAATGATGTTTGACTTACTTGCTTACTTACTTACTATATTAAAGACTGCGGAGGAGTAATAATAGATTTAGTGAAGTTTGTCGTTTACCAGATCATGTGTATGTGATTTGATAAGTTATGTCAGTTCGTTAATGTTTCTAATAGGACGGTCCGTTCGTGTGGGAGAAGTCAATTCAAGGTCATATCCTCGGCTCGTTTTTCTACGGCTACCTGATCTCGCAGATTCCCGGCGGTCTTCTGGCGGAGCGTTTCGGTGCTAAGTGGATAATTGCCGGGTTTCTGGGTATGTCTACGGCGGCTACGTTCTTAACTCCGGCCGCTTCACGCATCAGCTTCGGCCTACTGATCGTCCTGCGTGTCCTCTGTGGCATCGGATCGGTATGCTGGCCTCAGAGTGATAAGTTAAAATTAAATTATGTAATTAATCAATGTATTAAATTCTGGTATAATTCTGATAGACGTGATTAAACTTTTTAACGTTGTTTTTTTCGTTTATCAATGCAAGTTGAACAGTTAAATTCGGGTTATTGTGGAAATGATGGTGTTTGTAGACAAGAAATTGAAGTGCTGTGCTGATACAACAGTAGCAGATTTTGCATTAAGATTTTCTTACTTTTAGCCAACTGTACTTAAGTAATGGTCCAGCTATTGGCATAGTTGTCGTCTGTCCGTCTGTCTGTCCGTCCGTCTGTCTGTAACGGATGTATCCTGGCTAACAGGTAGGTCGTAGGGGAAAACTTTTTGCATGAGTAATTAGCCATGTGTGTGAAGCTCAGGCATGCAAAATTTCAGCAATCTACTCCAAGGGAAACATTTTCAAATCGGGGGTCGAATGAAGGGGGTAGGAAAAAAATTCGTCTTTCAACGGAAAACTGGCCATATCTCGTATACGGTCAAGGTTATTATTAATCACTACTAGGACGTCGCATTAGCTTGGCTTTCAAATGTCACTATTGGCTTTCAAATAACATGAAAATCATCGACCTTGGATGACCTTGAAGGTCATTGACAACCAGCACGGTCGTCCATCCTAGCGACAGCTGGGTTTTTTGTACTATCATGCCCGGTTTTACAGAACATTTCTAAGTCATGACAAAAATTTGATGAATATAAAATATTTGTATTTTTTGCATCATAAATGCGCTGTAATGTGTTTTACATTTTTTTTATTGGATTTCCGCCTTTGATTCGTTTGCGACATAATATGGCACTATATAGATGTGTATTAATTGATTGACTTGACTGACTGAGTGATGTTTCTGCAGGGCGCATTGTTTCCTGCGATGCACGCAATTCTTGGTCAGTGGGCGCCTCCCTTGGAGAGATCCTTCCTTGGTAGCATGGTCGTCGCAGGTCAGTCTCTATACTGAACAATCACAACTGGAACTTGTAACTCGGCGTATTTAGCATAATATCAGTATTTAAAACACACGGCATGTATTTTCATTTGTTGCAAGCATTTTTGATGTAGTTCACAGTATGTTTGTTCAGTTGTTTGCACAGGACTAAATGGCATTTCATTGACAAAGCTCCAGTCCACTTACTTTGATTTGTTGCGGATCTGCTGCAGGAAAAATCTATGACAAATCGAAGTGGTGGAATTTAGGCTTACTTCGAGTAGTGCAGTTTCTTGTGTGTGATGGTTGTTTTGACCAGTGGTTTGGTGCTGAATTTTTGTTTGGGCGAACGCCTCCCCTCTTTTCCCCCCTTCTCTTAGAATTATGCCCTTTATCTAGCTGTGGTCTGGGGGAACGCTATTAGCTTCCCACCCAGCGCAAACGTTTGTTGGAGCATTTTTGCACTGCAGAAACTATATCTGGTGACACCAAGTTTTGTAATTATTTTCAGGTGTTGCAGGTCTATCTGGAAAAAAGCTACTGTATCACTGCTACCCCTTGTCCTGATAATATTTGGGGGAATGGCGTTTCTTCCCAAAAATATTCGCCCTTGATTACACCACTTGTTCTGACGTCACTGATGACACCCGGTTTGTGTGAAATCTCTTGCTTTAACCGTTGGCAGTCGGTGTTCATTCTGGAACAGCTGGCTTTAACTGAATTAACTGCACAAACTGTACAATCTAATCTACTTTAGTAGTACACTGTATTAGCGCACAGAGCGGTTGGTAATGTGTGGTGGGTGGTACGTGTGCAGGTACAATGATGGGAAACGTTGTATCTCTGCCGCTCGCCGGTCTGCTGTGTCAGTATGGCTTCAGTGAAGGCTGGGATTCCGTCTTCTACGTCATCGGTTAGAACGCAGTCTGCTCACTCACTTCTGTTCACTGCCAACGTGCATAGTTTTAACTGCAGTTCTGTGCCAAGGGTTTAATTATAATTTTGATTTTAATTGTGAGACTGAATTTTCTGTGTGTTTTCAAAATATTTCATATATTTTAAAATAGCTAATTATTATGGTGGTTAAGCTGTAAACTGATCGTTGTAAATTTTTCCAATCAGGCACTCGTGCTGCAGTGTTTTAAATGAACATGGTTTGATTTGATGAATAGAATTGACTTGAATAGAATTGGTATGAAAAATAGCTATAGATATTGTGTGGTGTGAATACGTAAAGCATTGGAAGCCCAACGAATACAAACGAGGGATTAAAAACAGCAGCAATTTTTGACACCGCCATATAAAATTAAAAACAGTTATCTAACAACAAACGATTATTCATTCAGATTACTGATACGTACTGTTGTTGTTGTTGTTGTTGTTGGTTCTTTCTCATTTCTGAAGATTGAAGACCAGTGATGACGACATGAAGGATCTTCGTGCCTTCCATAACAGTACATTGGTGTCGTTAATCACAGTATGCCCTGGGTATATAGTCAGTGGGTCCAAAATTCTTTGCTCTGGTAGACGCAAAATCGTTTCTCTGAGACTCTGTCTGTATGTGGTGGTGCATGTTTGTAGGTGTAACGTCGACGATTACAATCCTGCTGTGGATACTCTTGACGAGCAACACTCCGTCTGATCATCGGCGTATCTCAAAGCGTGAACGCGAGTACATCGTCAACAGCTTGAAGGGCGAAGTCGCCGACGCACAGCCAACGGTATACTATTGTACTTCAGTATTCACTTGAGTCTTAGTTGTGCTTGGGGACCTTAGGCTTAGAGCTCCCAGACTTCGGTCTCCGAAGCACCCGCAGTTGTGAGCGGCTACAGAGTTTTGTAAAAGCTGCAGAAGAGAAGGCAAGAGCCACAAGTAGGTCTGAAGTTTTGCAGCATTGGGCACAAAATGACACAAATCGGTATTGGAGAAACTGCTGATTTTTTTCTGTGGACTAGTGCAACATCAGCAATGCTGGTTATTGCGATAGATATTAACCATGTGGTCTCTCCGTCTGTCTGTCGGTCACATTCGTACACCTTGGCATGGCGTAGTCGGTAGCGCGTTTCGGCCAAAACGAAGTTACTCTATGCTGGGCCCGGTTAGTACTGCGATGGGTGACTGCCTGCGGGCAGGTAAACCATCTCAGTGCAAAGCTTGCCAGCTAGGTCGACTCAGCCTTCTACCCTCTGAGTTACAGAAGGTGGGGACCTTGGTACAGCTGACTGGGGTTGCCTAGTCGGCTGCTGCGCCAGCCTGTGTCTGCAGGCTGCACACGGTGGCTGTGCGGCGGGTGGCTCTGGTTAGTGACGAAAAGCGCATTAGAGGCGTGCGCATGCTCGCGACGATGCGCTATACAAATTGACGACCTTTTACCCTGCTAAAGCTACAGAATGGAATAAGGCGCTACTTGGCAGGGACTCTTATTGGCTCAAGTAACATAGTTTAGTGGCCTCACTCCTTACAGGAAAGGAAGATTCAAGGGGTGGGGTTGGAAACCCAGTCAAAATTTACAAATTGTAGCTAAATCGTTACGGATGACAGAATGGTTTATTTGAGTAATTATCAATTGAATGGCAAAATATTTTATTACATTCAGCAAAGAAAACTTTAGTTTAAACTTTGACGAAACTGTTAGGTGCCATGAACGTAGCTATAAGCCTACCTGTATTTATCTCATAAGCCGTTTGCATATAATCGGCTAATCGAGACATCTGTCAGTCTGTCTGTCTGTCTGTGGATGTCACACCCTGCAACCCAATAAAACGACGTTAGCTATATAGGATCTCGGAATTTTTACTGTCAGGCATGTGACTGACTCCGGTCTGATTACGTTTTTCTGTTGATAAGTCATGTAATTTTATCGATAATACGAGTACAACCTTTTTTCTTTTATTGTTGACTTTGTTTTTGCTAGCACTTACTTACTTACTTTCTTGCAGCGTGGTGAGTGAGGGTTTTCGCGTTTGTTGTTTTCAGCTGTGTGAAATGCCGTGGCGCCAGATCTTCAGGTCAGGTCCAGTGTGGGGGATCATCATCGCTAACTTCTGTGTCGACTGGGGCCTCTACACCTACCTCACCAACATTCCCACCTTCTTCTATGAAGTTCTTTTCTTCGACATTAAATCGGTGACTGTCAAGCGTTTTTACGTTACCGTGTTATTGTTTTTGCTATTTAACCCACATTGCTCTAGTGCAAGTTGCAAACATTGCAGCAGCGTTGCAGCAAACAGTCGCAGCGATAGTTGTAACAAGTAAACTGCTTCAGTGACACAGATATGGCCAAAAACAAACGCCGAGCTTGATTTCCAGCAAAAGTGTCTTTCGCCAAACCAACTTACGTGGAAAAACTACTTTAAAATCAGCGAACATCATACTTCGATGTTGGTTTATTGTCAGCAGCAAACTATTATTCATTTTAGTCTTTTTTACTTGTCGATACTGCAGGGAATAGATTTCGTTTTCATTTGGACATCTCGTAGGTTTGGCCGAGCTATCCAAATCTTCAGTCAGTGACATTTTACAATGGATTCATTCACGTGATTGTATAATGATGTGTGAGCTACGAAGAGAATTGCAAGTGCGATGGATGAGAAACGTTTTCGTTGCTTTTGTTTCTTTCGTGTCAGTCACTGTGCAGTTTTGGTCACGCGTGTGTACTGTATAATGTGTCGATGTCAGAACGGGTTCTTCTCCGCATTACCGTTCCTCGGTCTCTGGGCAGCTACGACCGTGTTTCCACTGATGGCTGACAAGCTGCGTTCAGCCGGACTCATGCAAACTGTCACCGTACGAAGAGTTTTCAACACCGTCGGTAAGAGACATTTTTATTGTTGTTGATAAGTGCTTGTAGCGTTGACACTTTCGATGCTATTTTTCACACGAGGGCAGAAAGTTAAAGAAGTTCATTAAGCACTAACCATGACCTAAGTAAAAACTCTGATGTCTTGTCACTCTGCAGCGTAATGTTTTCCCGGCCGCGCCTGACTATAGCAACACGTTGTACAGCCGCTCTCAGCGTTTACTTGGTTTATTTGGTGGATGTTGAACAACAGCAATAGATCGTCAACAGTTTTGGGCCGTCCTTGAGTCCCTCTGTAGCTTGGGGCCTGCTGTCAAGTCACCCATATGCCTACTGTTTTTCCATGACATAATTAATGCACGAGGCTCTTTTAATGCCGTTGATTTTGCCCTCAATTGCGCCTTTAGAAAAATTTTCTCCAAGCGCTCTCAGGAAGTGATTGAAATGTGTAAACTGGTATTCAGCTGCCAAACGCCATCCGACGCAGTGGCAAACAGAAAGTATAAATTTTTGAGTAAGTTTAACGTGTCAGATAATGTGTTGTGTAACGTATTTAAGGACGTGCAAATGAAAGAACTGTTGGCTATTGATAACAATGCCAATTATTAGTTTTGTTTTTTAGTTAAGTTGTTTATTTTTAGTATTTTTTGTATTTTCTTATGTTTACTTGCTGTCAGTTCTCTTTCTGACGAATAAAGTTGTATATAATTAGTAGATATTTAGTTGGAATTTGGAATATTGGGAGTTGCTCTGTGCTTACTAAAACAAAATATCACTCATTTCTGTTAGCATTATGAAACACGTACACATAATTATGTCACTGTTGCCGATAGTTTAATGCCAAACATTCTGCATGTTTTGGTATAATGTGATAACATTTCGCGTCGGTGGTTGTGCAGGTATGTTCGGTGCGGGAGTGTTTCTGATCGGCCTGAGTTACCTGGATTGCACGCAGACCGCTCTGGCCGTCGTCCTGCTGGTCCTGGCTGTCAGCATGAGTGGATTCGTCTACTCAGGGTACTTCGTGAATCACATGGACATAGCGCCGCAGTACGCCGGCACGCTGATGGGCATCAGTAACGGCATTGCAGCCATCTCCGGATTCATCGCTCCGTACGTCGCCTCCAGGGTTACCGAATCGGTCAGTCGTGCACCTGAACGTTTTATATGTAGGCTTGTTTTATTTTGGCCGATCGTACTACCAGTCGTGCCAAAGAGCACGAGATTGTGTCGGTCGTCTGTAATGCATGTACTGTGGCTAAACAGTACGTTTTACCAGAAAACCGTCTGAACGAGTAAATGGGATTGCTCGACGGTTACCCTGTGGTACAAAGTCGGACCCCTTACACCTCCCCATTCCCTCAAACGGAATGTAATTAATACATTATAACTGATGCTTGCACGTGACGTCTGTTATTATAGCGTTTCAGAGCAGCGTTAACGTAGCGTGCATTGAACTATAGTCACCTGCAAAGTAATCGCTTTGTCTTGCAACTGGAAGTCAGACGCTGGCTTTTGGACATGAAAGGTGCGGTCGTTTTTTTAGCGGTATTTGGGCTTTTTGTTCATAAAACACGCGTTTTAAGATCGACCTGTTATTATGTTTTGCCAGTGTATTTTATCATACGGCCATTCTATTATTCCACGATGTGGATCTTAAGTTTTTTTATTAACTTCATCATGTGTTCTTCGAAGTTTATCGAAGTTAAAACTTTAAAGTACTGGATGTGTTGGTTGCAGCGGACGCGCGGGTCATGGCAGATAGTGTTCTTCATCGCTGCCGGGGTTTACGCAGTGGGTGGTATTCTATTCTGTCTGCTGACGTCTGGCAGTGTACAGCCGTGGGCCATCGACAAAGCCAAGAGCACCACCGAGCTCGAAGTGATGGCTGGCAAGGACGGTCGAGGTCCTATCTACAGACCCAAGTCACAGGAAACCAATGGCGATCTGCCCACCGACCCCATGCTGACCGAGAAAGCCTAAAGATTCGACCGTCTTATAGAAAGAGCTTTTCTCATTTTCAGATAGGTGTAATTGCGTGTTAATGGATAAGTTTATTACGGATAACAACCTAACTTAGGTGAAGCTATATAGGAATCTGAGATAAACTGCTATTTGTGAATTATGTATGACAGTGAGTGTAAAGTAAAAACACTGTATTTCTTCCTTTAAAAGTAACCTCTTAATGTTCATACGTACATAACATCCTAAATATTAACTAATATTCAGAATAAACATTTTTCATTATCATAGTCAGTGGCAAAGTTGGAAAAATTAGTGATAAAAGATGCCACTAACCACATCCCAAACGTGTTGTGATATATAGTCAGTTTTTAAGTACATTGTAGGCCTAATTCAATTACCATATTTTTGAGCTGACTAATGACTATTTCACAAGGTAGTGTAGCGATGCAGTTGTGGTGTGGCGCCATCTTAGGCTACTTAATTACACATCTACTCCAGAGTATATCGGTGAAATAAGTATGGAAATAATAAGTTAGTAGTTGAAGCAACCATGGCAAAACACATGGGGTTACTTTTTATTGGTCCCCTCTGTATTCCTTAACTTCAATGTTGGTTACATTAGCTCTTAGCAGGCTGTGAATGAAGGATTTTCTGACGGAACGTTTGGTTTTCTGTGGTTTAACGTGAACCAACAAAGCCTTGGAAGGAGAGTTGATGCTGTAAGTTAAGCCTAATCTGTGGTACATATGAGATTCGTGCAGCTTCGAGATAAGTTTTACTGCTGAGAGGGTAACGTGCAAGTTTTGGATTCAGTAAATGCCGGCCCTGTAGCCTGCTGGAAAGTGTTTAAATAATCGTGAAAACGCTGTCTTGTTTCACTGAATCTTGTTCAGCATATCGTAGTGTTTAAGCCCGAGCCAAATTCGTGTACTAGCCAAAGTAGCAGAGGGGGTCAGCGCCCCATGGGTCTTACAGTTAACAGTTTGTTGTGTTAGTTAATAGCACATTATTTGTTATTTCTGTTAGAGGTGTACCTTTGTTACAGTTCTGAAGTTGCATTTTTTTAGTACTTTTAAATTGCAAAAGAGAACTAGGTTATTTTAGTTGAACCGAAAAGAGGACTCGATTAATTTTTTTTTTGCTGCAGGCCATGCACCTTATTCGTCTGGCTTTGCCGTTAATTATTTGATCTCTGTGTCGTTTCGTGGATGAGTATTGTGGTGTTTTATTAAAAGCGAGTGTGTTGGATTGTCAGCATGCAAGAACACTGATCTGAAGTTTTTTTTCTCTAAATACCAGCACTGCACGAAAGCAACGTGTTTGACTTTCAGTCTGAAATCATTTGTGGTAACAGCTGGTTAGTGTTGTTACTGTTGTATGAATAGCTGAATGTAAGGGCGCGTTTGAACGTCGTAGCTGGTCGCTGACTTTCTTCTGACACATCTCTAATATCATAGTCTTCGTATTGATGTGTTTCAACGTACCCAAAATAGTAAACTCGTCAACACAATACTGTGCTAAATTGTTAAGTCGCAATGCTTCATTGCATACCTGTTTCAACGGTACCGTCGTATTTAATTTTTTGACTTATTTGGTGTATTCGTGTTATTCTAATTCTGATACAGTCGATTCACGTTTTGTTTTACTTATTGCATTAGTTTAAACCCGTTTTGTTGCGTTTATTCTGGTCAGCTTCTCCAAATATGCTTAATACAATTTAACAAAAAAATTTAAAATGCACAATTTGCTCATCGTTGCAGTGCATGTTGTGCATGAAAAATGCTCTTAACACTTGTTACATAATTGTTTTTGTTTTTTTTTGATTAGGCCTATCAGTATTTGTTGCTGTTTTTCACATATTGAGACTCGGACGTCTAATGTTCAGAGATGTTTCTAATTAACCTCTCTTCACACTGTTTTTGGACGACGTGCTATATTTTTGCTGGACATTTGCATTTACATCCATCATTTTATCACCTTTAATTGTTAAATTCCAAATTATTATCTGAGAAGGCTTTGATCTGTAAATGCATCTGCATCGATGTATTCAAGTGCAAAACTAATTTTGTGTATCATGAAATGCATGGAAACAAAACAATTTAGGTCTATAATGTCAGACCTTAGCAACTTTTCGCTTCATGTCAAGACAAGCAAGCACCATTTTATCTTACATTCCGTCTATAGTGACCCGTTCGCAGCGCGCCGTTGGCCGACTTTGGTCTTGTGCTAGAAATTGTTGCTTAATTATTTATCTGCTAGTTTTTGTCTCGCCTAGAATATATAATTCAATGGTCTAAAGCCATCTCGAATCTAACGTGATGCAGGAGTGTCTCCTATATTTTTGTCAGCTAACAGTACTGTCGTGCATGCGGTCTAGTTAAGACGGTATTTTGAACGTGGTCGTAAACATTTTGTCTGTCTGTCCGAGCATCTTTTCACGTGATGCTTGCATTAGTTTCTGTATAGGCTACGTCATGTATGTATGTCACTGTCTCTGTCAGTGTGGTTGTTCATTGCATAGTGATGTACTTTTCTGTTACAAAGTTTTCACAACAGCTCAACCTACATATCTGTAGTTTTTCTGCGCAACTTGATCTCTCTCTATCAAGCCCTTCCTCTGTACTCGCTTCCTCGTTTATTGTTGCTGAGTCTTGACCATTAAGTAATTGCAGATCATTAAAAATTACAAATCGTGGCGGCGTTCAGAACATAATTACCCTCTTTTTTTCGTATGCCGTACGCTTCACTCTCATCTCGTTTTCCAGATGTCGTTTCATCTCGCTGTTTTCATTCCGTTTCATCGTCTTTTATTTAGTCCGTCACTCTTTCGTCAACGACTTAAAATTCACTTTTTACAAGGACCTTTGCGTCAAGGATGGTCTTTAATAAGCCCAGACGTCTAATCTTGCACTAATCGTTTGTGTTTGTTATGAGTTTACTTTTCGTTAATTTTTGGTTTTGGCTGCGTGTGATGTGGACTAAGCTGATAATGCATGTCTGTTTTAACGTAGGCCTACATAACGCCTTGCGTCGTATCGTAAGCGTATCTCATATCGTGTCATGCTGATAACGTATCGTGTGCCTTTGCTAATCGTCGTCAATTTAGTGATACAGTAGCCGACAACTTTGTGTCGTGTGTCGTCGCTGCATTGATGTTGTTAGCCTATTGTGTGTGACTATACAGCGGTGATCGACATGGGTCGGGGGAACCCATTGGTTGGGTCAAATCATGGACCTGTTGGATCGGCTGGGTCAGAGATCAACAGTGTTTGATAGTAATGAAGTAGGCCTAGTTACTTAGTTACCTAGCTACTTTGTTCGTTACTCAAGTAGAAGTTTTTACTTTCTACTTCTACTTAAGTACATGTAGATTTGGTGGGTCGCTGCTTCTACTTCTACTAAAGTAGAATATTTTTACTACTTTATCCAATGCTGGACATCGGCAATAGTTAGAACGTGTTGTACTAGCCATAGTTGGTTTTACCGATTAGTTTCTGCCAGTTGGACTCAGTCGTACCACTACGAGACAATGGCTTCGTGGCAATTAACTCCCCGTAAACTTTAGCCTGTCGGAAAATGTTCTTTTTTGGAAAATTTTCTTAGAAAAATAGGCGGGAATAGGCCCTACAAATTGTTTTTTTTGGGGAGGGGGTGATTTACGAGAAAAATTGATATTTTGAGCACCTCTGTCGGAAAATTGTAACTTCCTGCCCCCCTCGCGACTTTTTTTAACCCCCGAGTGACTCCCTGGTACCAGAATTTGTCATGTATCTGTTACTTGATGTTGACTGTACAATAAGACCAAGGTTCCTAGGTACCTTATTTACAGGTCAAAGGCAGGCCGGTATAGTAACTGGGCTACAGCGAAATGCATGTAGCTGATGGGGGATTTTTCCCATGTTCATCGTCATCATACATTTGTTTAATAAAAAGTTGACAAGTGCAACCTCTATTAGCACAGCTGTTAACCGAGTGTCTTGTCTTGCTACCGTAGTTTGTAACGTCAAATCGAGATATTATGTATATATTTTAATACTAATAACATAATAATAATAATAATAAAGCAGATTTATACATGGCGCCTAAAAGCAGAAGTCACTAGGTGCATGCTACATTTACATTAATTACATGCCTTTGCCGAGATGCGGCTGGCCTTGTCTTTTGTGAACAACTTTGTTTTTGTTCATCTGAATGATCAGTAGTATTTACGTTAAGTCCTAGTCGGCTAATGATCGAGTTGATGTTGAAGAATTAATTCATTATAATTATATAAGATCTTTGCTCGATGTTCGTCTGACGCATTGTGCCAATCTGCCACTGTGCTCATTATCTGCCAACTGGCCGACCGGGATTGTTTGTTTTGTGGCGTGAGTTACGTTTAACTTAATACGTTTAAAGTTCAGCTACTTGCACGTTGGTTATGGTCGTACGTACACTTATTATCGTGTCGTGAGTGACAAACCATGTACACTGTACAGTGATTATGCGAATTATTTTTCTCGCTGTGATGCATGCGATACGCACAGATGAGGTGTTTCTGAGAATACAATAAATGATGTAGGTCTGATTTACTCCCAATATCGACTGGTCTAACTGGACTCAGGAGTAGTTAATTATATAGGCGGTTGAATCGGCCCACGGCATTGCGCCAAAATGCCAGGCCTCAGTAGTCAATCAGCAGTCACTCAGTGAATCAATGACTGTACTGTCTTATATCAATACGATGTAATAAAATTTAAAAAAAAACAAAATTTACGCATGACGATTGATGTCTCAGTATCGTTGTTTATTATTCATCACAGTTGATGTTGTAATGAACAGAAAAACCAATAAGTATGTAGGCTAATACCACACACACCACACGCAAACGCAGAGAGAACACACAAAACTAGATATCATCGGATATACGACAGTTTTACAAAGTGTAAAGAGTCAATAATATACTGCCACCAATGCTGAAGTTAGAACTAATAATACTAAATATTCACTATCATATCAAAATCCAAATTAGATTATCCTCATAGCATTATTTTGAAATAACAGACTGGTCTGGGCTCAATTTGTACTAAAAAAAATACAACTTTAAGTCTTTAACGAGAAAAGGCGTTTTAATGATAACACATCAAACTGCACTTAAGTCAGAATACTCAACGCAATACGAATGCAATGAAAAATACATAAATACACAAAGATTTATACATACCGGTACAAGCAAAATCGCATAAAACTACCAAAATATAGTTTAATATCTAATTAAATATTGCATGCTTGAGTGGGCGCAGCATAAAAGCGACAACATGCTACAGATGTTGATTAATATTAAAGGCACAAAATCAGGTACTCAGTTAAATGACTCCAAACTGTAAATCTAAGGTCGCTTTACTCTGCGATTGTAACAGTAACATACTTTTAACACGCACACCACACAGCCCAGCAGAACAGTTTCAGCCAGATTAAATCATTGGTCACCACAGGCCGGATTATTATTATCCATCGCTTCTCTTCTTTCTCAGACACCAACGATTTGGGACCGACTGATATAAGTTAGGTCCCCCTACTGCAGTGATTTTCAACCGGGGTTCTGCTGAACCCCAGGGTTACACGAGCATCTGCCAAGGGTTCCGCAGCTGACCAGTAAAGAATAAGTTAGCATGCAAAATTTTGCCAAAAAATGTCGTAGAAATACTCATCATGAAATATTTTGTTCGAAATTGTGTTTCTATGCATTTATTTTTGCATAGACTTACTCTGTTAAATCATTTTTGCTATTAGTAATCTTGGCATAGACCTATTTGCATTTTTAGGAGCGTAGGCTTTCTATGCACGACATTGGGCTACTTAACTCCGATGATAAGTGCATTATCGCAAATAAAGATGAAGAAAAGAAAAAACGCATTGATTAGGGTTAGGCCTATGGTTACGAAATCGTTTGACCACTTACTTAATGAGTTCAATTCTTTAAACATTATGCTAAGGAAAATTAAAAAGACATGTATCTTTAACGAGAACGTCCATGTGGTAAATTCTTTTATTTGGTATCATGGCGGGGGCTAAGCGGCCTTCGACGACCGCCTCGCCCGTCGTGTTACGTTAAATACAATAACATACTGCTACCTGTTAATGTGGTCAAATTTAATATTGGTCATTTTTGCTTGCTTTTTCGTCCTCACAGGGGCTCTGCTCTGCTAGGAAAATGAGTCCGTAGACACCCTGTAGCTTTATCCTCGCATACGTCGCTGGACTCACGGATCAATGCATGGGGTTCCGCGAGTGACCTTCACGCTTGTGTGGGGTTCCGCGGCAGCAAAAAGGTTGAAAAACACTGCCCTACTGCATAATAAACTGGTGATGTGCTTGCAGACTGGACACTGAGAATGCAAGAAAGGAAAACGTGAGACTGAAAACTGTGTTACCAGAACATTTTACATTTTTTTGCATTTTGGATTGTCCTGCAAATTCTTTTCTTGCATTTTCAGTCGGTGCAGACACTAACAGTGCACAGCTAGACTTGTGCAGCCCAACTCAGAACTGTTGGTTCAAAACTGGGTGAACGCTCGCAAAGTCCATGTACTGACAACACCGTGAAAGTGTTATTATCACCAATACTATTATTACTAACACTTATTGCTCAGCAGCAAAGTAGACTAGAGAGACGTCTCTGTTGACTGGAATGATTAAAATGAATTTCTGTAGAGTTGATGGAATCATAATATGGAAAAAGCAACATCATAATCACCAGCAGCAGCAGGAGAAGCAGATTTCTCAGTTTGATCTTAAGACTCCAGTTCATTATTTTCCACTATGTGGCAAGATGTCGCAGAAGTCTCAGACATCGGTGATAATTCTTCCTCCATACCGCTACTCTGCAGTTGGCTGCCAGTGCCATTATTAGCTGTCATGCAGTTTTGTAACCTCCATGAAAATTCATCCACAGCCTCGTTACTCTCATCTCTTTGCCTCGCAGCATTTGGTCGTGACCTTCGCGAAAATTCACTCCCAGCTTCAACACTTTCATCTAGTTGGCCAGCGTCATTGGGTGTCACACAGTTTTGCGACCCTGGTGAGACATAGTCCCCAGTCTCGTTACATCCATCAGGCTGGCCGGATGTAACACAGTCGTCTGACAGGCGTGATAATCTGGTTTCAAGCTGCTGAGTACGAAGTGCCAGAAGTCTTGCCGCAAGTCTCTGGTGTGCCAACGCCTCTCGGCTTTCACTCACCTAGAATACAACAGAATACAAAACAAATGGTACAATACAATACAACCAGCAACAGCCTATGCACATGTGCAGATACAGACCATGTGTGACCTACAATACACTCTGCACATACATTTAGCACTGCTGGCTGACAGTAAACAGCAGTTTCAATAGATTCTGGACAGCGCAGCTGACGTCAGTGCTAAACTGGGTATGAAATGAACGCTGCCAAGACGGACCCAGTTTCTGCAGGGTAAAGGCAGCGAGCAGTTCACCATTCACATAAATGGACAAAATCTTCCTGGCCTGACAAGTGATAGTTTTTTTCTGAATTGCACGTACTGGAGAAGACCGGCTGGATGTCTAAGAACAACCTGTCTCAGAACAGTTGATGAAGACATCCAGCCCCAGAACTTCGGAGTTCACACTGCCTGGAGGCAACAAGGATAAGGACGTTTGGTGCCAAGTCATCAGCATGGCAACGTTCCGACAGGAGTTCGCTAATAAGAAAAAAATAAATGACTTAAGTGTAAAGTCTTTCCCGAGCCATAAGGCCCTTAGGGTCACATAGGGTGGCGCTGATCTCCGTTTGCTTAGCCCTGAGCAAGACACCAGTTTACACTGCAAGACCACAAATACAGGGCTAGTGTATCGAGTGGTGTGCCCGTTTGTGTCCTAGCTTTCGCTGGTACTCAGTGCACTAGCTCATGTAGGGATGGCCAGGCTGAGTTTACTTGGGTTGCTGAGTGAGCCAACACAATAATATCAAATATCAGTAGTCTACGTCTCATTATTGCTACAGTAACATCAAAATTGTTTTTACTGTATTGTGTGTACAATTTTACGCTGGCTTAACTACGAGTACTTTTTTATTTTATTAATCTAGCTGTTGGCTGCAGCACGTAATAATGTTTTCATTTTTACAATGACATGATAGCAACAAGACAAACACACCATTTCAGTGAGTGACAGTATGAGGTCATCGTCATCATCGCTGCCTGACAAAGTCTCTGAGGTAATGCAAGCAACACTTCGTGACCCTGTCAACCTTGTACCTACATGACACACAGACTGCAGAACTGATTTGAAGGGAGCAACGGATGACAGCGCCATCATAAACACACTTCGTCAAAAATTTTAAAAATGACATTCAAAAAATCAGATTTCAGTAGTGCACACATATCGTTCTAAAAGTCTACTTGGTTTAGATGAAAGCCCACCGTGTCACTGGCTCTTAATCTTCACAGACTCACAACCAGATAATCATCCCAGACTTAGGACTAACCAAAACTTCCCATCTTCCTCGACAAAATCTCACTAGGCCTTCTTTAAGCGTTGTCCCCTCAATCCAGACAGCTTCTCAGATTTTTCCATCTTTGCACAATGACACCAAATCATTGCCAACTATTTAACAAATGCTCAGTACAACAAGTCAGTAACTAATGTCAGTCTTACACATACTTTACTCCAAAGAAAAGATAGCAAATAATGAAAGGAAAGCAAAAATAACTGAAAAAACATTAAATAAACAGTGTAAACACCGAAAAATCTTACGGTTTAGCCTAAGGCTAAGCAACGTTTCAATTATTTGAGCTATGAACTTGTTATTTTATTTTTTTACGTTAATAACTGCCAAAGTGTTTTAACACAACATAAAGTACAAACCCTTTCTTGTTGCCGGATGACCATTGCGTGGTGAGTAGAGTCGGACGAGCTGATTGGCTAATGATTTGTTTCTCGACATTTGCTCATCAAACGCAATGCGGTAAGCATCTGCCATCGCCAATGACTCCTCACATTTCTGCCGTGATTCAGCCAGCTTTCAGATGCAACAAGATAATTGTAATACACTGTTGTAATAAGAATTATTAGATTATTTGCGATCTAGTCGTCAGCAGCTGCTACCATTATTATATATACTTTTGATTTTCGGTAAAGTGGCCAAATGCATCCCCTTTAGTTTAGAATAGGCTGAGGTTCTCAAAAGTTCACTTTTTGAATTCCTAGAGCAGAACTTTTTGCAGACCAAAGTTTGCATTGTAAGCAGTTGGCCAATCAAAAGTAACACAAAAATGAAAAATCAAGTAACTGTTCAAACTAAACACATACATTTCCTAAGTGCACTAAGATGGTTTCTACAACTACTTGCAAAACTACCAAGGGTTAACCTGAAAGTATGAGTGATATATTTTTCACACAAACGAACATCTGACAATTCCACTGTATCAGCCACCACGCAAATCCTGTAACTAACTGCGAACTAAAACTGCTGCTGTATTGTTTACAAAACATCCTGCCTTAATGCCAGGCATGTCTAAGCCAACAAAAGGAAAAGCACACAGTATTAGGAGTTCACACTACAGACACAGAATGAATGAATACCAATCTTATGCACTGCTTTGTACGTTCACAGAATACAACAATGTCAGTAAGTATCAGACCTGATCATTAAGCAGAGCAATGTCACACATCAGCTGAGCTGTTAGCTGTGCACAAGCGCATGGTCCAGAGCCTGCCACATCACACTGACAGGAACCAAGCACCGCCATCTGATAAACAGCATCCTGACCATCAGAGAACAGTCTCATATCACAGAAATGTGTGCCTGAAAGCTCTGAATCAACTGCACTGAAAAACAAAATCCAAAGATAAGACAAAATCACCACAGAAATGCTATTGTGAGAGAAAGGGAAAACGTCAAATCCCAAATTAACCACAAATTTTAAAGCTAATTTTGACTCAGCGTTTCAAATCCCGAAATATCCTCATCTGTGGGAAGAAGATTTGAGATCAGTCAATCGATCGATGAATCAGGAATTGTTAAAATGGTCTAATTAACAAAAACCACTGTTAGATGCACTGATGCAATGTCATATAGGGCGGGGTCACATGAGTGTGCTTGCTTAACAGCATCTCATTCCATCCAGTGGCTTCAGCTAGGTGGCCGCAGATATGAGTTGACAGACCAAAGCATAAGAAAGAAATATTTTAAAACTACCAACAAGATAACAACATATACCTTGACTGCAGTGACGTTAGAACTGGTGGCAGCAGTAGTGGTCCCACAGTGTCTACTGCTGTCACTGCCCAAAGCCTTCTGACCAACTGATGACAATGTCTCAAAACACTCACGTTCTCGAGCATTCAATAGTGCCACCAACTCATCTCGTTCTCGGCAAACACCTACAAAAATAATTAGAAGATTTCACTACTACATATAAACTGCCTGACCACCAAAATACACTCAAAACGTTTATGCTTAACTGGTCCACTTTTCCAGATTTACTTCAAGTTTAATAAACAGATCCTAAAAGAACATTTTTGTGAATTACTGCAGCCATACTTTTTCAGGCCAGAAAACCTTTCTGTCGCAAAACCAAGAGCACCAAAACACTAGAAGTCTACAGAGAAACTGGTCATATTTGCTGGAAGACATATTTTATGTTAATGATGACACAACAACTACATGATTGCAGCTCACTCATTTTCTCAGCGTACAGTTGTTTCTTCTCCCGGGACAGTTTGTCAACGGTAGTTTGCAAAGCCAACTTCTCATTACATGCACTACAAACAAGGCAGCAGTATAACACTGTTCAGAACTTACGAAAATACTGCAAAGCACGTGGACAAACATACAGCAGAGAGTAGAATATTTGCACAAATATAAACTTTACACACATCACTGTAATGCTGTTATTGCTGTACAAGCACAAATATGGTAAATCAAAACAGCCCCCCAATCCTCCAGACAAAACATAAGCATACTTTTGTGCATAAAATTTGCTACTTTGGTCAGTTTATTTTTAAGAAAATAATAAAAATTGTTGCCACCAGATCTCATCTTTTAAATCTAAAATGCACCGAATTTGATTTTGGCTGGGGCTCTGCCCCAGACACCACTGTGGGAGCTCACAGCGCTCCCCCAAACCACCTAACTGGATTTTAGGGGTCCTGCTTCTAAAGGAAGAAAGCGGAGGGAAAGAGGGAAGGACAAGAAGGGAGGGGAGGGTAAAAGGGAGAGGCAAACGGGAGAAGAGAAGGAGAGGGGAAGAAAGACAAGGCCCCCAATTGAAATTTCTGGCTACGCCACTGCATTAGAGGTTGGATTGGGGGGCTGCTAATTACTGCATAAAAACAGCTAAACCGTGCAACAGAGTGGAACCTGTCAAAGCGTGCAGCCCACGTCTGTTGACTCTGAAGCAGCAAAGTCTGACGATGCTCCAACTCAAACTGTGCCTTATTCAACGCCTTCAAATACATACACAAAGCTTCAAAACTTCAAACATGCTGCATCTGCGTACATTAAACCACAGTCTGGGGTGTTTAACAAACTTATCCACTAGAGCTGGAAATAATCGATTAGAATCGATTCAGCAGAGTGAATCAAACTCAAGCTAATTTCGACTTCAGTCACCAATTTCCTAAAATTTTTTAGCCAAGTTCCGTTCACAAACTCATGTTTCTGCGCACTAATTGCGTTAACTGCATGCGAGCATTCGCGTTGTACACAACTTTCATTTAGTTTCATTTCAGTATCACTTTGTCATGAGCTTCTGAAGACACAACCAGTAACGTCAAGTTACTGGTAACTCTCAGCCTCGATGAGATTTGTTTTACTTACGAGTTTCAGTTAGTTCTTCCGGGTTGATCTACTGATTATGGTGCGGTAGTGTGATAGTATGATAGTATACACCCAAATTGCAACTCAAAATTTATCA
>Ga0209671_1000837_pt1 | contig 23019 bp, 8 predicted proteins | sample WorMetHERISLAND2_2_FD_187401 | JGI IMG/M metagenome (GOLD analysis project Ga0209671, IMG submission 187401) | Marine gutless worms symbiont microbial communities from Max Planck institute for Marine Microbiology, Germany - Olavius geniculatus... | ecosystem: Host-associated > Annelida >... | reverse complement strand
GGCCTAAGCGGAACAGGAAGTTGCAAATATCTGACTGAGGAAATTACAGATGCTCAAAATTTCAATCGCGGTCGTGAATTATTCCCCAAATCAGATGCTTTCAGTCCAAAATTTTGCATTCTCATTTGAACGTAAATTGTCCGACAAAAAGATGTTCCGTCAACTTTCCGACAGCCAAAAATTTATGGCGAGGGGGATTGGCCTCCTACCCCCACTACGACGATGCTACTGGATTGACTGGACCTCAAGACTGTGCCACATTGGCACATTGATCCAACGCTATGCACACATTTATCTGAAATTTTCTTCATGCTATTAGACACTATTGTGAGATTTTTCATGCAGAGAACACGTCACCTCCGCATTCTACGTGTCTGTCTTTCGGTCCCGTCTGAAAACCCATCTTTTCCGCATGTCATATCCCACCCTGCACCTCCATTACTACTGCTCTGAGAACACGTTCACGTTCTCGCTAATTTTGACTTTCCTGCACCTTTTTGTTTCCGCATATAGCAACCGTATAGCGGACAGACGGACGCACGAGTGAGAACTGCATTGCGGCCTATTAGGACGGCCGGGCAATAAGAGTACAGTAAGTTAAGTACAGGAACCGGCGACTTCCAGACGCAAAAAGCTGCAAGCAGTGCGCCTCTATACTATGCACGCGACCGACCGACCACTTGTCGAATTACAGCAAAGTCCACGCGCGGAGATATTACCGTACACACTGGCGTAGACCGCACTGCAGCGATAGCACGATAGCAGGCATCTAGTCATAGATAACGGACGGGGGAGAAGGTTATCCATCCCCTTCTTGACCCTCTTCCGCAGGGCAACAGCGCCTAGAGCTGGCCATTCAGTAAATAAGAAAGTCAACGAGTTCGGCATAGAAGACGTACTGGTCATATATGCATACCCGGATACTGCATTGCTGGAGTGAGTAAGCGAGTACGCAGTATGAGCTTAAACTACTCCAGAGAGTGCGATATTGTACTCAAACCACACTCAGATAGCAAAGACTACACCGTCCCTGGCTTTCCCTGGCACGACTGCAGCCGAAAATTGTGAAAATAGTACGAGCGCAAGCTGAGTCACGTTCAAAGCACCTCTTATGCGTGTGTGTGTTCTGCGACTTAAGCCGTCTTGCGCAGCGCAGCGAAGAACAGATCAAACACGTCGGACGGTGGTATGTCTACTGGCTGCACCGCGAGTACAACTGTTCGTTGGCGTGGGCAATGGATGGCAGCCTAATGCGCTCCCATATCATTGACTCATGCCAATCGGCCGCCATTTCCGGGATTGTAAGGCGCTTCTGGACATGTGCCAGACTTGCGTGTCGATAGCTCTAACCCTCAAGCTGCTGCGTATACAATGTGACATAATTCATGGTACTCTTTAGGGGGCGCCAAGACGTTACAATCAGCGTCTCAGTCTCAGCACCAAAGCATCCTTAAACCGCGACTTCTACTAAATCAACGCTACACGACAATGCTGCAAACAGGCCGTAACGAGAAATGGCCAACCAACAGCTATTGAAGGGGGACCCCCTACAACGACTTCCAGACCGAGATTGGCATTTCGACTGTACGCTCCAGATTATTGACAGTGCTGATGCTGCTGCAGCTTCCATCCTCTGTCTAGACTATAGACATACTAAGTGCCCGAAATCTTAGCCCTTGGCTTAGTGTACTTTGGTTAACACGATCAACCAAGTTGCTCAACATCAGACCCGGTGACTGCTTGGATGGCTGGCTGTCTGCGGAACCATATAACTAACCACCCAGGTCAACTCAGCCTTCCATCCCTAAAGGCAGGTAAATCGGGTACCGGGCTGTCTGGCTAATGTCAAAGCGGGATGCGTTCACCTGTGTCGGGTGGCAGGTACCACTGTGTGATCCCATATGGCAGGTAAAGCTTCACAGCTCTGAGACCGGTTCTCGCCGACTGCGCGACGTGTGTTCAGATCGGACGCCAATACAAGTTGCTGCTGAGCCTATGCTGTGTTCAGCTTACTTCTTCTTTTATTTACCTCATGGCTCGTTACCAAAGCTATCAGACAATCAACCCCTAAAACCAACTATAACAATCCACAATAAACCAAAGTAATGGAATTTGGGATTGAACGCCGGCAAGAAACTGTGCGATCCAATGAAGCAGCAGCAGCAGCAGCCGTCCAAAGACTACTGGATGAAGTATATGTACAAGACGCCGTCGGCGCTGAACGCAATTTGCTTCAGTCACTGGACTTCTGCTGCCATGCAAGCAGACCAGACGGACAAAAATACACCTGAGGGGCGGCTTCTGGACTCGACCTGACCGGACGGACAACGCGTCCAGTCACTCCCATGCAGAATGCACGCGGCATGCTGGCATATTATACGGGTCAGTCAGTCAGCTGACTCACGACTGCAGCCAGCACGCAAGCAAACTTTTCTTTGTTGGGTTACGGGTTACGCTACGCCGGCGTACACTTCAACTTGGGTGGTCTCTGACAGGCCAAGCAGAGTTCAAGCAAACGGGTCTTCAGGTTACTGCGCCCAAGTAACACTGTTAGCCAGGGGCTCTGGTTCCCCACTGGTAGAAAAAAACTGGGACCCGGTGCATATTGCAATGGAAAATGCGACCAAACCCCTAAAATATAGCGGAATGGTTATTAGGCGTATAACTTCGCAAACGGTAGATTGCAGCTCAGCAACCTGAGCAAACGCGACTCCCCCCCCAAAAAAAAATAATAACATGCTCGCAACGATTCAATTAAGTGTTGAAGTATTATTTGGTTCTCGTTATTATCAGATCGAAGCGACATTTCCACGCATCAGAACTGTTGTATGAGGCTGCTGAGCGCATAAAGCACTCAAGTCTCTGTGGAGCTTGAATCAATCCTCACCAAACGACCCCACACGGAGATAGAGTGGAGAAAGGAACCATACTGATCTCTGACTAGCGGCAGGTGGCACAACGTTCAAGGCACATGCTGCCCGGTTTGGCGCCAAGAATGCCACCCAGCAAAAAAAAATAAAAATACAGGTCCAGCAACCTGCCATCGGTTCTGCGCCATTTCACGACGAATAAAATATAACTAACATGGAACCCAGTCGTTTAAACAAAATGTGCAGGTATCTATCTGTCTCTTCCTAGTTGCAGAGTAGCAGCCATGGTAATTTTTGACTTTTAGAGGAGGGCCCCTGAGTATGAAGACAATTTTTCACTATTACACCCATTTCTGATCATGGCATAAAAACGTGACGTCAGCCGGACTTAAGGTAGAAATTCTACTACTACTATATAGCTCACTCAAAAACCTACTAGAAACAAGAAACAAGATCGCCGACAAGTTGTAAACAGCTTTCCGACTAAGACAAGTCACAGACTTCGGGGCTTTCTGCTCAGGAGACTTATCGCTGCAGACCCGGTCTTGCAGACCAAGTAGATCTAATGGAATTAGGCCATTACCAGCTCACACTCACAGCACCCGCCGCAGTGGCGTAGCCAAAAATTTCAACTGAAAGAGCCTCGTCTCCCTTTCTTTCACCTTCCCTTATGTCTTTCGTCCCTCCCCTCCCTTTTCCTCCCTCCTGTCCTGTCCTTCCCTCTTCCTCTCCCCGACCTTCCCTTAGAAGTAGGACCCCCTGAAATCCAGCTAGGAGGTCTGGGAGCGTTGTAAGCTCCCCCAGTGGGGTCTGGGCGAAGCCCCAGCCGAAATCAAATTTGGTGCATTTTAGCTTTAAAAGATGAGATCTGGCGACAACAGTTTTTACGCGCGAAAGCAGAATGCTTCGCGCGTCTTTGCCATCGTAATTATTTTCCCGAGAATAAACTGACAAAAATGGCAAATTTAGTGCAGTTTAAACGTATGCTTATGTTTTGTCTGGAAGATTGGGGAAGGGCTGGGCCCCCTTGTCTACGCCACTAGCCTGTCAGCTGACTTAACTCCACAAAGTGGAGCCCCAGCCCCCTCGAGAGAGAGCTTTTTTGTTCACTGAAGCAAGCAATGGCAGACTAACGGGCAACGCCGGCGATAACGTGGGCTGATATATCACCTGGACACTGAGACGCAGTGCAAGCGCGATAAGGCTGACACAGTGTATCAGTCCCCTGGCTGCGGTATTCCAACAGGCAACCACCACATACACCCTATGATGCAATTACAGTCTATTTCACTCTGTTATTTCACTGTCAACAAACCATACAGAGTTCTTTCGTCTCTCGGCACGGCTTGAGGAGTAAACCACAAATAAACCCAGGGCAGACTCAGTAGGCCCTAAGCTCCATCACCCAAGTACATCAACAATAACACTGCAAGACCGAAGCTCCGTGCACAAAGAAATAATAGCATTATTAATAAGTTAAACAAAAATTAAACTAAAAATCAGCATTGGGACATCACAAACCTCAGGAGAAAGTCCACAAAAAAATCTGGATTTCCACAAAAAAATGAATTATTTACTTCCAGTGATTTACCCAACTTCAGTTGTGAATGGAAATTTGTGCAATAAAACTAACATTTTTAGGACATTTTCATGACCAAAAAGTGTTTTTTTGCGACCTGGGCTCTTGGAACCTGCTGGGGCGCTTACAGTGCTCATAAACCTCTTTGCTGGTGGATAGAGGGCTCGTTGCCCTCTCCCCAAAAACCCAAACCCCGCTCTTGGCCAATTTGACCTCAATTTATGGCCTCAAACCGCCCCTCCCAACTCCAATTTCTGGCCAAGCCTATGGTTCTTTCTTGGGCCATGCTCAACCGACCCACAAAATTTCGACAAAATGCACTGATGACTTTTTCAGTACTCTAGCGAACAAACAGAAAAATACATAAACAAACGACAGACCTGTCACATAATCTCCTTTAGCCAAACTGGCCACTATTCCAAAGTTAGTCCAGGTTAGGCTAAGTTCTTAAAGTGAACTTAAGTTAGATTATACTGCAGCAGAACTTTTAGGCCCTACAGTTTGGACGTTCAATGATAATGAACAGCACAAAAGCACTGGATGACAATTATTAACATTTCTAACAATATATGCCGTATTGGTGCTGGGTATCCCACCAAGTCTACTCAGCCTGGCCATCCCTTCATTGGTAAACATAATGAGTATTGATGATGGTGATGGACACTATGAAGGAAAAGACAATTCCTATGTAATAGCTGCTCCTGTTATCACTTGACCGGCATACTAGTTGGCTAAAGATGCTGGCTGTTAATGGTGACAACCATCCAGCTATGTATGGTTGTAACTTGTACATATTGCTAGCACAAAAGTTTGGGTTTAACCTTCATCAGTTCAAAGTTCTGCAAAGAGGATAAGCTCCCATGCAACACACCTTGATCAATGCTGAAACTTGAACCACCTTAATATAGTCTTTAAAAATAAAATTTAATTACCATCAATCGTCGATATTATCAAAGTTCTGCTCAAAACTTACTTCTTCGAGCTTTGTATCGCAGAGTGACTTCCGATTCTTCAGAATCAGTGTTACCAGCTTCCAGTCTGCTATTGGTATCCTCATCCGCTGAAGCCATCGACAAATAATTCCAATGTCAGGTACTGTCTGATACCCTCCTCTTAATGCCAGTACATCAAAAGCAGATTCAGTCAAATACACATGGTGCATATTACCAAGACAAAAAGCTCATTTACCGGCTCCGTAAAACTTTAAATAAAAGCTCCTGGTTTCTACTAGTACAAGTTGTCTTGATGATTCATAGAACTTTTGTACCCGAGAACTTTCGTTCCCAGGAACGAAAGTTCCATAGGCAGAACTTTCATCCTCAGGAACTTTTGTCCCATGGAACTTTCATTCCCAGGAACTTTCATCCCCTGATATTGATAATTATTAAACCTCTTAGGCTACGAACTGAGCCTATACAGTTTCTGTTACATTACTGACCATCAAGGTCATCCAAGGTCGATGATTTTAATCTTATCTGAAAGGGCAAGATATGGCTAGTTTTCGGTTTAAAAAAATACACATTTTTCCTACCCCTGTTCATTCAACCTTAAATTTGAAAATGCTTCCCTTGCATAGCATCCCTGAAATTTCGTACGCAGAAAAACTCTACACAGGGCTCATTATCCGTGCAAAAAGTTGTGCCCTGTGACTCAACGCTTATCCACAATACACCCATTACAAACAGACAGACACACAACTGAGTGAACTGACAACAGACAGATGATAATGGTACCATATCTATGGTACCATTGCTCTGCAGCATTGCTGTAAGCATATCAAAAGATTTATGTACAGTATAGGCCTAATAATCAATGTTAGGGAATGAAAGTTCCATGCTAATTTTGATGCTGGGAACAAAAGTTCCAGAGAACAAAAGTTCCAAGGAAAGAAAACTCCACCTACGAAACTTTCTTTCAGGAAATAAAAAGTTTTGGGTACGAAAGGTCCAGTTACTGTCTTGACTGCCGGCCTGTATCTGGCACCTGGCATGTATCCGGGACCCTGCTTTTATATCTATAAGCAACTTGTACTTACAGAAGCCGAATGAACAAGTTACCTTGACCCCCAGGGCCTATTAATACTTTACCATACCATACAAAAATCAAAAAACTGTCATCACGTATGTATCGCATAACACTGGTATCCTAGTCACACTGGCCTGTATCAGGAACCCAGCTTATATCAAGAATATGGCTTGTAACTGGAACCCAGCTTCTATTAGCATCAGAAATTTACCTTGACCCCTGGCCTGGGACTCAGTGTTTATTCTGGAAATGGCTTCTATTTGAAGTTTTTTGGTATCTCACAGTAAACGATGAAAATGAAAAGTAAACAAAAAATCTGAGCTAATGCTCACGAGATGCGCAAAAGCCTATATGACTAAAAAGCTCATCACTAGTGCTTGTTGTGATAAACAGCATGCCCATGATCTGCAACCGTTTTGCACGAAACAGTGGCCAACAACGGTAAAATAACGACTTTTAGGGCAGTACTGCTCTTTGATGCTCTTGTGCGCAGGTTTCCTTGAACCTAGAAAATCGAGACTTGGACCATCGAAATCTACGTTCAATGCTGAAAATTTCATATGCAGCTTGTTCATGTCTATCTGTGGTGATTTTGGCGCAATTTGCTCTTGAAATGTGTCTCGCAGCCCGAAATCGCCAAAAAACCCATAAAAACCCATATTTTAATGTTCAAGGTCATCCAAGGTCATTAAATTTGGTGCCAATCGAGAGACAGCATTAAAAACATGCATAGCGAAAGTCATTCTACCGATATACATCAAGATCATATATGTACACAGCCGTTTAAGGTGACATAGTTATTCTAAATAATTACCATGATTAATAGTCACCTAGGCCCTATCTCGCACCGTCACTGAGATACAGCGACTTATTGGCTAAAAATCGCAAATTTTTTTCCTCCCCCCCTTTCATTTAGCACCATCATTCAGGGTGACCCCTTCGAATTTATGGAAAAGCTTCACAGTTCCTGAAACTATAGTCTTCCAAGCAGCCAATGGTGAAAATTTGATGATCCTAGCTTGCACCGTTTTTGACCGATACACCCGTGTGACAGACAGACAGACAGAATTGCAATGGCTGAGATGCGCTAAAGCAGTCGCTGCTTTCACGTGTAAAAACGCTTTAATTTATGCACACGACAATGGAAGGTTTTGTCGTGACAATATACAGCTACGGGTAAAAATCGAATTGCGGATGTGCGAAGCAGCAAATGTCACAACAGGTAACGCTGAAATTAAGCTGTAATTTATTAGCCTACCCATCTCCTAACCCTATTCTTAACTCTAACACTAATCTCCAACCCCGATCCTAACCCTAATCTTAACTCTATCCCTAACCCTAGCCCTAACATTGTTGGGACATCCACAGATCCGCGCACCCGCCAATGCGCTTTCTACCATCGTCCACAATATGCACCATGCAAAACTTCGGCAAGGTTTAAACCTCTCTATTAAAACTTGTAAGATTATCTGCAGTCACGGGACTCAATGCGATCGCCCCAGACAACCAGATGTTGCAAAGTGACCAGACATTAAATCGCAATTACTGAAAAAAAGTCGTCGAGCTAACACTGCACAACGATGTCGGATGGCGTGACAACGCGGCATACTACTGCCATATCGTTATTATCATGTCATTCAAAACATCACAGTCACGGCCGGTCGGCCACAAATCACTTTCGCCAACTTTCACAGGGCGAATGTCAACAACAGCCCGTCAACCAATCAGCGCGCTCCGCTACGGGCACCTGCTGAGTTATGGCAAGCCATCATTAGCGTAATTCTCAAACACCAGTCACAGACTGAGCGACAATAGGCCTACACACTCGCCGCTACGATTTCATAAAATATTTCACTACAAATTGACGGCTCATACGCGCACTGCACATGTACTTTAAATAGGCCTATGACATCAAAGTCAATGTCAGTGATTGGATCTGCGCCTCTTCTTTACCAACTGCAGGCAGAATTCAGAAATCAAATCACCCAATATTAGAATACATAAGTTATAAATACCGTACGCTATATCTGACCGTAAGCAGCTAACCTGAAACTGCGTTGTCTTCCATGACTGTAGGCAGAAATCCAGGAATGGGCCGAGATAGGCCCTATGCGGAGAGTTCGCCTACAGGCCTACGATCTGTCACTCAGACGCAAGGAAGCTTGCATTTTGCATAATTATACACGAATGATTTAACTCAGCAGTCAGCACAGTGTTGGTTGCAAGAACGCTGACACGTGCTTTATATAGGCTAGCCTACGCATGTACACTGTAGGTATCCTCGACCTACAACCTACATCGATCGTCGATGCACGATCGAGATTCCTGCAGCACTTTAATTTTCTTTTCGCCAAGACGATGCAGTGATTCAAGCTTCGGTGACTGCTCGCGTGCAGCAATAAAACACTGACGGAAGTCTTCTCAGAAATCACACGAGCTCCTAATTATAACGGATCAATCCAAACTTCGCTGCATATTTATCGAATGAGACCCGAGCACCGGCGCAAGCTGAAAGCATAATATGCCGGCTACTGCCGTGTGTAGTGTGTACTACTAGGCTACTACTGTAGATTGCGGCAAACAGACCACTGAAGGAGCGTGCGAAAGCATGCGCCAGATTCTGGGCCCGTCTTGCACAAGAAGCCAGGAACAGCAACAGCAGCAGCAGCAACAGCTGTAGGCTCAGCCCAGTAGGAAGTGAAACCATGAATTACCGCATTATGCGCATCTGGTAACCTGTAAGCGCTATACGTTTCGAATTACCGAAGCAGGCACAGCGTCAGATGTGAAACCAAGCCGCATGCTGCTTGCACATCAACTGCTGTCGCATTTTTCGTTCATGAAAATTGTGTATTGCGCGGTAAATGGCAATTATAACTAATTACACCAACGAGCGACACTATATCTTGCTCCGTTCTGTCTGCCTGTCTCTCAGAATGGTTAGGCTACTCGAAAGATAAGATCATCGTTTTTAAAAAATGACAGACTGTGGTAGATCCACGTACAAATGCACTTTTAAAAACTGTTAACCCACCAAAGTACATGCAGCATGACATGACGTGACTATACGTCATCGCTCATCGGAGAGCCTTCTTTAGCCGCGCCGGACCCCGGCACCGAATCAACGTACAGGCCTACCGCCTACCACATCATTCACATGAGTTGTGACCACACTATTAAGAAACAGATGATGCTGCTGCTGGTAGTTTATAGGCATTTTTGAATAGAGTTGAAATTGAACTGTTCGCTTCATCCTACTCCACCTAAGACAGGTCGGCGCCATCACAGCACTTCCGATACACAGTAGTACTATATGTAACATTATTCGATCAAACTGTTTTAAGATTAGATTACAATCATGTAGATTGTACACAGGCGGCGACTCTCTGTAGCGATGCTCATTGCTCATGGCCAAATGCTTGCGGGAACGGCATTCTCAGACAGAGGCGTAGCACCGACGTTTCCTCTTGGCTACGCCACTGTTAACATGCGCTTGGTTCCTGGCTAATTTCTGAAACACCAGAATTGACGAATTTTTGCACCTAAGCGCCCGTATTTACAGATGGGAAAAGGAAGGGCAGTTAATGGGACGGAATAGAAGAGATATGGATAGGGAAATGAGGAGAGAAAAAAGAATGGCAGAACAAGTACAAGACGAACACCATCCTGTAAAATACTTCAATTGTTGGCTTAACAAACAGGCAAATTTTGACAGCTGTTGTTATTTAGTAAATTTTCAAAATGACACGTGCGAACACACTGCTGAACGACAGAACAAAGTCAACCATCATCCAGTGTCGATACCAAGACAAAGCATATGCACAAAGAAGTCTACAAACCATAAACGATAATGCAAGCAGAAAAAAACATTGCACTGAACAAGCAACAAAACACAATGCACACACAGTAAAGCTGTCAGCTGATAAAAACCACTGGAATACATTGCTTGAATGACACTGCTTTTATGTGCATTAATGGATGTTACACCAACAAGCAAAACAGAACACGTTATCAATAAAAAACTGTACAACCAGAAAAACAAATACATAAATTACCTTAATCAAACCTTGTGAAAAAGATCACCTTCATTAGATTTCTTTGAAATCTTCTACAAATAACGACTTAATATATTTAAAAATGCAAAAATTATCCATTTCCATACACATGAAATACATAAGTTAGTTGCATACATAAACATGATTAAGTAACTTTTGATTCATTTTTATACATTACATCATACACCATGGTTTTTGCTTTCTGCAGAAGGCCTTCGCTACAGCTTAATAATTAATACAGCAAGTAACTTGTAGGCAGCATGCATACAACTTAGCAAACGATTAGATTACAACCTTAACAAAAACTGTTTAATTACAGTAAATTTTGCATAGTCTTTACTCAGACTACAGATCACTGAAAGATGGCTACCTTTTATTACATCACCCATTTAGTGCAAATGCCTTTTGCCACACCCTGCAAATACTGAATTAGCTCCAAAATACAAATTTCCCCAATGCTACTGCAAGATGCTCTGCTCAAATGTTAACTGCAAAACTGCAACTAGATTACTTTATTCAGTTATTATGCACTTCTGATTTACCAAAGAACAATGACAACCTTAACTATAAATGGTAAAACTATTGTAAAAATTGTTCATAATTTCATATTGTCAACAATCAAAAAAATTCTCTCAACAGCCTTAGTGTAGGATACTGCATTGACTGATAACAGATTATTGCTAACAACTGCGTCTTCACGGAAAAATTTTCATGATTATACTCAACATTTACTGGAAAGAAAACGCTGCAGCATTAGCAAAGTCTGCAAGCTGAGGCTAAATTTGTCAATTTTTAGGTTTGACAGAAAGATGAAGAAATCAAAGCATGATTGTCAGTGATCTGTGGTTTAAGCAAACAATAAACAAGACTACTATAATTGGAAATTTCTTGTTGAAGTACTTAAGATCACATTTTTGAGGTACACTGTAGTGCAAGTCACAGAACTCAGACCTGGGTACAGAAACAATTTTTTTGGGATGATAAATTCCAAAAATTTCAGGACGTTTTTGGGAAAAATATACTGGAAAATGTGTTCTGAGCATAACATGCATGTAAAGATGCTAAAGTATAGTTTAGTGTACGATAACATATCCAAACAATGCATTAATTTATCACACCTGCTGCAATGCATATGTATCCATAAGATAATCAGGTCCAGAATCGAAGTCAGTTTGGCCTGAGGCTCATATAGGCAGGGAATTTGCAAATTTTGATGTGAATAGTATCTAGCATAGCTTATTATAATAATCTAAAACCTTTAAAAACAGGTTTAACCCAAAAAATGAAAACCCAATAAAACCCACCAGATTGTTCTTTAGTCCCTGATCTGGTTTTGCCATCTCCTTGACAACCCCATCCAATGTTTGGTTTACCCTGTTCTTCTACGCGACAGGTAAAATTGTATAAAATTGTTACATTCATCCTTCCTTGTACCCGTGACATATTATGAAGTCAGCGTTACATCATGACTAGCAAAGAATATTTAATAAACTGCCGTATTTTGTTTAAATATTTTGAATTAGTATTTCTTCAGCTACAACTGGTAAAAATTTTATGTAAATTGATCAGCATTCGAGTGAATTATAAAAAAAACAAAAAGGGGTCGTTTTTATGAAACACTATATATATGTGCCACAAATAGTTTGAAGTTTGGTCTCTGGACATGTCATTCTGCTGATCAAATAATGGGTTATTGCAGCGATCTAACCCACTGCGGCTTCAAGACTACGTTTAGCAGCCCTCAGCTAGAAGCAGTTGTGCACCACTGTCAATGTACTGAAACAGGATTGCAGAGTATCAGGCACTCACTGTAACAACACAACAATAATATCACAACAGCAAAGGTAAGGCTTACCAGCTGAAATGGCAACAAATTTTCAGCTGGACTCGCAAAGAACGTAAGTACTCTACATCTCCACAGGATAATCACTCCACACACCGTCTCAAAAATATCATGCGCACAACCCCAAGCACTTGAACAGTATAAACATCTGACTTTTACTTCATTGTTTGTACTACAGAGTTTCCATCTATGAAATACTGTGTACACTGTGTCTCAAAAAACATCCCCGACATTTTTGACTGTAACTTGAAAACCAATTACCAGATTTTGGTAATTTTTGGTACAAATATTCCTCACACAACTTGCCATCAAATGACTATTTAGTTTCCAAACTCACCCAATGTATGCTTCTGCACTACCTAGGGAAAGCAGATCAAGTGAAATATGTGTTGAAATAAACAGAAAACCTGGTAAAAACAACCCCAACATTATCGATCGTAACTTGAAGAAAGATTAGCAGATTTTAATACTTTTTGGCAGAAATATTTCTGACACAACTGGCTATTAAATAAGTGTTTTAGTTTCCACCTCACCCAACGTCTGCTTTTACACTACTTGGGGAAAGCACACCAAGCATAATATGTATTGAAATGAATGAAAAACGTTGATAAATTCCATCTATCTTAATCTGTGGGTCCCAACAGCAGGTCTATCACAAGGTTTGACTGTGTCTACCAGATGAAGTTTAGGAATGTTTCTGAAGTCAAAAAGCGACTGGTACAGCCTGAATTGGTCTGGAGCAGAACTTTATCGATACTGCTGTCAATAGAGCTGCTAAATTCCCAGACTATTTTTTGTGTTTTCCAGACAATTGGTCACAAATAACAAAACAACATAAGACCACAAAAAAAAAAATATCAGTCAAATACAGTAGCATAAAATTGAGATAAAAAAATATAAAACAATGACACTAACTCAGTACTACATTACTTATCACAAAACAAATTTTTAAACATGGCTTTGTCTGACCTCGACTTCTAGACTGTATTACAACAATGTCAGTAACGTGTCATCTACACATCATACTCCATTACACACTCAAATTTGAATATAAAACTTCAAGCCATCCACAAAATATGACAGTACCAGAATATCATTCGGCAGCCCCAGTGCCGCGACCACTGTCAACATCCGGTGCAGCTTCCTACAAAACACACATACTTGGCATTATTCAACTGAACTGGCAGTAGTAAACACATACCATGCACATCATGACAAGCACCAACTGTTGCTTGATTCAGTGACTAGAGAAAGCAGAGAGCTGACAGCCAATTGAAAACACAGAAAATTTAAATGACATGACTGATGCATCCATGCACAACTGTACAGTAACAGATACAAATATATGACATCACTGACACACTGAGTTGCTGGACTCCAAAATACCTCTTCCAAAAGACAACACATTGGAAACTGAGTGGCTACAAGAGAAAGTCACGATGGCCAAGAAAAAACTAGATGGATCCGAAAGACATGAGCACTACCTGGAATGAAATCAAAAAACTGATGACAGACAGAGCAGAATGGCATCAATGCGCAGCCCAATGCATCCACCAGGATATGTGTTAAACTATGACGAGGTAAGGTATGCCAATTTTTAACAATAACCAAAAGAGAGAATCGCTGCATGGCAAATCCACCCAACTGCTCAATAGTATTCGCCAGGTGGCAACACAGAACTGACAGTTTGGTTGCAATCAATTTGCAACTGCTGTTTTGGCAGATGCTTCCATGGAGACAGGGACCTCTATAGAACACAACGTGTCTCTGAACCCCAAAAGTGCAGCAGCCAGATGGCATCTGAATTTGTTGAATATTCATGACTAGGGCCCACAGTTTTCCGCGGGCTGCAGAATTTCGAGCCGAGTGGCGGAACTAGCGTTTTTTCATGGAATTGTGATAGCTTCGCAGAATTATGCAAAGTTGAGAAATGACCGATGATTAGTATGATCATCAACTTGATAACGTAATTAAATAAACTTAAGATATCACAGAATATCAAACTAAACTGCCTAAATTTGTGGGCCCTACCAATAGAGATCGCAATCACAGTGCAGCACGGTAGTGCTGACACTGTTGTAAAGGCGATGAACATTAAGTACAGGAAATGGCATTTGGGGGAGGGGAGTCCTGTAACTCTGAAACCCCTTAACCGACTTCCATAAAACTTAGAATTTAAATTTCTCCCATGACGAACCCTGTTGCCATGGCAACTAACCATTCTTATTCAAAGACAAAATTGGCTGCATCAGGAAAAATTTCAGAAGGGGGTGGGGTGGGTAAAATTCCCCTGATAGCAAAGTCACGTGGCCTGAAGTCAAATGCATTAGCACGCGCAGAACACGCACTGTCGACTTAGGGTAAGTTGAAACGAGACAGCAGAACTTTTTTGCTAGTGGATTGCAAATTTCACATTTTTTTGTTCAACAGGGATTGGCTGTAGTTGATCACTTGCTATTCCACTTTTTGACAGCTCGCTTCGTTTCAAAGACACTTGCAGTCGAAGTCAAAAGTTATCTGAAATCGAACCTAATTTTGAACGATTTTTGCCCTCCCAAATTTTAAGGGAGTGGTGTCCCACCCAAAGTTGTATCGGGGTTATCACCCCCACATAGCGTCACGTCACATCACTCACATGGCAAAGTATCATTAGGCTACACCCCCTAGCTCCGAAGATCTTGAAGCTCATACGCTGAATTTTAAGTCAATTTTGGACCCCCTTTGAAAAAAATGTAAGGGGGCCCCCATCTCCGGTCGAGGGTGCGCTAGTAACACTTGGTCATTCTCTAGCACGTGTAAAAATTTGGGGGCACAGCACCCCTTAGGGGCCTAAATATGGTCTCCCAAAAAAGTCAATTTGGGTGGGTACGATTTCACCGCATAATCTCCGTGACTAGTGAACCAAAGTTCAGTGAACTTTGTTCACCCAACGCTGGAGGAATCGCGGTACAAAATGTACTTGTCAGACTTTAAATATCTTCATCCATTGAGGAGATATTCGCTGCCAAACTTTAACGTCGTCCGAAATCGGCCCAAATTTTGCATGTTTTTGGTCCCTAAAATTTTTCGGGGGAGGGTCCCTCAAAATTTTACACCGGCGTTCTAAGATTTGGCCCAGTACTGATCACCGTGCAAAATTTCGCGCCAATCGGCCAATGCACCTTGGAGATTTCGCATTGAACAAAAACATTGCAGCAAAACATAAACGACCCAGAAATATACGGCAGAGCCCAACGTGAGGCCGCCGACGCCAAAGTCAAACTGGGGACAGTTAAAGGTTGAAATTCCGTTCGCAGCAAAGTCACATGGCCCAAACGCAATTGCATTATCCTATATAGCAAGCGCAATGTTGAACTTGGGTGGTTCGGAATGAGACAACAGAACTTTGTTATTTGTAAACACATGTTCACCAATTTTTTCTGCGTTTGACGTGGAATTTATCGTAGTTTTATATGCTGTTTTCTGTTTATCGATATCTAGTCATTTTCGGGATATGTGCGATCAAAGTATAAAGTTGTTCAAAAACGTGTGCACTGTCAATTTTGGGCAGGTCAAAATGAGCCCCTATAACTTTTTTGTTGGTAAACGAAAGTTTACCAGTTATTTTGTGTTAAACCTGGAAGGGGTGGTGGGCGATAACACCGTTTACCGCTTGTCAATATCCTGATACCTTCCAAATATATTCGCGATCAAAGTCTAAACTAGTCTGAAAATGCGCACAATGTCGACTTTAGGTGGGTTGAAATGAGCAAACACAACTTCGTGGTTAGTGGACCAAAGTTCATCAAGTTTTTTTGTTCATTGCGGAAGAAATGGCAGTGGATAATGCCGTTTATTGCTTGTTGATATCGTAATCCTTTCCAGAGATATTCACAGTCAAAATCAAAAGTTGTCTTAAATCGTGCCGAATTTTGGACGTTTTTTGCTTTCCTAAATTTTGAGGGTGCAGTGCCTTCAAAATGCTGTACACGGGTTAACACCTCCATCCAGCAACACATCATGTGGTAAAGTTTCATTAGGCTAATCCCCTTAGCGCCAAAGTTCTAGTGGCTCATACGCTACATTTTAAGCCAAATTTTGACCCCCATTTCAAAAAAATTGTTGGGGAAACCCCCATTCCCTGTGGGGTGTAGGCTAGTAAGGCTTAGACATTCTATAGCGCGTGTGAAAATTTTGGCGTGCAGCACCCCCTAGGGGCCAAAATATGTTCTTCCAAAAAAGTCTATTTTTGGGGTACAATTGCACCTCTAAATCTCCGTAATTACTGGACCAAACTGCAGTTTTGATGCCAATCTCGATAACCGTAACAACACTACTCATTTTATTTCAGAATTTGCTAAATGCTTATCGAGAAACAAATTTTGCCATTGAAAATGGTTCATAGTTGATGGAGTTGAAGCAAAAAATAATGCAGCACATAATATACATTTGAAGAAAAGTTCTAGCAATTGCCTGAAGTTCAGTTGTTGCATTAGCCAAAGCTCGATGTCCATTCATGTGCTCCTAAACAACAAACAGACATCAAAACATTTGCACTTTTAGCCCCAGTAGTAACTGACACATCATCTGGCACAACCGACAATGCTGAGTTGCTGACAGTCTGAAGATTAACATTAAGACTGTGAAGCCTTGCTCAAGGCTAAATACTGCCCACAAGTAGTCACAATATCACGCACTCCAAGAAAGCACCCTAGGGGTGTTCAAAAAAAACTTTTTTTAAAACTTTATATGCATAGTAGATACTTCTATTTCTTCTGTATATGTAAGTAACTGTGCAAAAATCTTGCAAATCTAAACACATTTAAAGGTTGCTTAATGCTTGAAATGTTTTGTAGGATGTTACGCATTATTTAAGAATGGCCATTTCAATGTAACCTACGTATGAGACCTTCTGATGTGAAAATATGCATTATGTTTTCCCACAGATAATAAAAGTTGCAAAAAATCCCTTCAGAGTTTGGTGGCAGAAGGTAGTGCCCTGTTTTTCATAGCTTTCATAGTTTTTGTAGACCCACGCAAACTTGGCCCTAAGGTCAAGGTTCTCAAGCGGCAAGGCTCGGGAGATTTTTGGTGGTTCAGTTTGTAAAAAAAATACTGGTAAATAAACTACTGGTGCAGTTTTTGTTTGCTGCATTCATTCATCAGATGAGCTGGGTGAACTGTCACAGTCGCTGTACCATGACGACAGCACCACAAACTATTACCATCACTATGTGATAATTTAACAAATTAAAAAGATCCTTACCCGATGCTGACCAGGCTCCCCAATCCATCGACAACCTACGCAAACACATCTAAACCTCTGTCCAGCCAAGTCCATCCTGAGTACAACCTAATAACATACAACAAATATGGTAATGGAGTCATTTTCCCTCCTCAATCACCAGAGTGAAACTAAAAGAAAGTGTCTGTCAAATAAGTCCCCACAACTAACGAAACAAAAAACCGTGCTCTTAAAGGTTAAAAATACTGCATACAGGGTCAGCAGAATAAAGTAGCCCCCTAATGTTTTTCGCTGTTGTCTCTACGATCGTTTGCCATTTCAATCTAAAATTTTAGAGATTTGTTTTTTGAAATGTTCTACAGCTAAGTGCCAGGTAAAATGTGACTCTATTAAAAAATGACGAAGTTATAGATTTTTTAACATGACTGCCTACCGACTTTTTAGCATTAAAAATATTCAAGCTACAACACCAATATTATTCAAGAACATTGTTGAAAACAGTTAACTAATGATCAGATGCCAGAACTCCACTGTCACTGTGAATGCCACCAGCTGCAAGCTTCAACACAAGTTTTCAGTCGCTTAATTTGAGAAGTCTTTCACAACCTTATCTGTTACCAAACACTAGCAATCTAGACACCATAGTCTTCATTGGTCCTGTCTTGCACCAGTGCCTATATATTCCAGGTTTTTCACAAAAAAGCTAGCAGATTGGATCCCCATTCTGGCAAAAGTTTGAAGATGTTCCTATATAACTAAGTTGCCATTGTTGGGGCTTGTTGTTCTTGTGACATTCTGCTTCCCACTGTGGGCACGACAAAAGCATTATTGGCATTTTTGGCAAGTGAGGGATGACATATGTCCAGTGAAAAACTGCCAAACTGTGATGGGGCTCCAAACAGTGAAGAGTGAAGCCCCCAGCTATTTACAGTGTGCAGAAAAACCAATAAACATTACATCAACATCAAAGTTAAATACTCATTACTAATAGCGATATAAATGTAACTTCGATGTCATATTTACACATTTGTAAATCATGGGTTCTACCACTGAAAACAGACATATGAAAAAATTTTTGTGAGTTCTCAAGCATTACAGAGCCACAAGTAAAGTTGGGCAATTGTGTTGACACACAATAAAATGCTGATAAGCGTAAAAGCTTCAACTGAAAAAATTTAAGTGAGTGGCAGTATTGAAGGACAATAACAGCTGAAGTGATTGTAAATGTGAATGCCTGCCAACACAGATGAAGCTAAGGACCTTGCACTCACCCAAAAAGATAAACCACTGACACCAGTTCACAATAAAAAATTTTGCTGTGGACCGACATTATTTTAGTATTTAGCCAACACAATCACCAACAATGATCTGCAAGTGACGTTTCTAATGAAACCTAAAGAGCAGTTGTTAACTGGCACAAACAAGCAATGTATCTTCAATTGTATTTAAAACCTGTTATTTACAAACAAGTAAATATGATGTCAAAATAACATCACTGGTAGGAATAAATATTTAACTTCGACATAAATGAAATACTGATTTTATCTTAAATATTCCCTTAAAATTTTGTATAAATCCAAACATTTTCTATAGATATACAAAAAAAATGAAATTGGGTACGTTTTTCCGAACACAGTGTTGTCTTTGAATACTCATAAATTAAAACAGTAACTTAATAAGATGACTGATGTTTCAGCCAAAACATCAACAATATATGCAATAAATTCCAGGACTGTTCTTCTCAGTAAGCACACAGCGACAGTTGAAAACCAAAACTATTATGAAATTGTACAGCCACTATTGTACATCACTTACCGTGATTTCATTTATGACGTTATACTGTGACGTCATTATTATTCTGATATAAATGATGGGCATTGAGTTGACGCTTGGCATAGTCAGAGAATAATCGTACAATTTTCTAGTCGCAGAAGGCAAAGAAAGTGCTGAAATTTATTGTAGACTATCTGCAGTAAGCAACAGTGACACTTTATCATGTTTGAGAGTATTTGAATAGTTTGCCCCTTTTGCAGCAATCATCAGTCAGTTAGTGATGATGTCAGTGTGGAGCACTGCATACAGCAACAAGAAATTTGAGCTAATGCTCGTGAGACGTGCGAAAGTCTATAGCAATTCCGGTTCAGCAGTTTAGCTGAAAACTGGGGTATTCACGCTAAGTTAATATACAAATACCAAATTCTCTATCTAGATCGCATAACGCTACCTTGTGAATGATATGGACTTGTGTCACAGCCCAAAATCGTTCAGCGTCATTCAAGGTCATTGAATTCGGCACCAATCGAGAGCCAATGTACGACTTGCTATTAGTGATTAATAGTAACCTAGGCCCTATCTCGCACAGTTACTGAGATACAGCGACTTATTCGCCAAAAATCGCAAATTTTGCCCACCCCCCTCTCATTTATTGCCCTCGTTCGGTGTGATCCCTTCGAATTTATGGAAAAGCTTTACGGTTCCTGAAACTAGAGTCTTCCAGGCAGCAGATGGTGAAGATTTGATGATCCTAGCTTGCACTGTTTTTGACTGATCCACCCGTGTGACAGACAGACAGAATTGCGATGGCTAAGATGCGCTGAAAGCTGTAGCTGCTTTCGCACGTAAAAACGGTCAGCTGCAGACAAAGCATTTTTTGGTTTACTTGGAGAGTTGTTCTTGCAGACTTTTTGGCTTGAAAGACATACTGTGAATGAACAATATTACTGTGCATTATTGTCTGATTAATTACAACCAGCAATTCGCAGCAATGGACCAGGTTTGCTGCACAAAGGCGTCATTCTTTAAAATGGCAGTGCCCCACCGTGCAACAGGCTTATCAGACAGTTAAGAAAATTGAAAAGATGGGCGGGGAACTGCTACAGCATTTGCCATACAGCCCAAACTTAGCTCCAAGTAATTTTAATTTGTTCGGGCTACAGAGCAAATCACTTGGAGACATTAAGTTCAAAAACGATGAAGATGTTCTACAGCATTGTGTCTGGAAATTTCTACACAATGCCAACAGAAACTTAATGCTACGGGTTCCAGCCGACCTGTAGAACAATGGGAACACTGCAGGGAAAATATGTTGGAAAGTAATATAACTGTCAGGAATGTGTGATTTACTGCAATGGTATTAACGAGTTAGTCCTAGAATTTATTGTACACTTGTATATATATCAAGTTAAAGACTGTTCACTACACACAAAAAAACAAAGCAAATCATGACATCTAATTCACCATATCAATACTCAACAGTGAAAGACAGCAATGGAGCAAGAACAAGATGACAGAATATAAGACAAGCCAAAGACTTCCAAGTCTGAGACCAAAAAAAACATTTTCCAGTCTTGAGGCTAGACAAGACACTGTGGTCCAAAAAGCATGTCACTGGCACTAATATCATGTAGAATATCCAACCTGCAGCACTGACAGAGCCGAATACAGTATGCTTACTATGATGTTTGTACTATTCACAACTCACCGACTGGATGAATTGTCCACAGTCTTGCACTGTACATTGTGTCCAAGCAAGGGGACGAATCCGAACTTCCCCTGCCAGCACAGTATCAGGATGTCGACAGTCCAACATGATTCTGAAAAAACACAACAAACCAATCAGCTTCAGTCAAAATAAAAAAAAATTCCAATTCTATCTCTCAATTTCTTGACTCATTTCTGTTGTAACCATGTAATACTTAAGACTGATCAGATGTTTATCAGCTTCATATCTGTCACAATGACCGAGTTTTAGATTTTTTTGCCTTTATCTTTTGCACCAGACTGTTCTTTAAGAGAATAAAATAACGTTTAACACCTAGTTACGTTTTTACATAAAATGTATTTACAAAAAAAAACAAAATAAGCATGTAACGTCCACGATTGCACATATCAATATCAAACACAAAAAAAACACAACATGTTCAACACAACTGCTGTCCGCAACGAGTACAGACAGACTGACTGTCTGACTGCTGAAGCATGGCCAGGCAGCTGCAGTCACGTGGTTTGGCCGCCCAGCTGACCATGCCCAACTAAGCGTGAAAGTTAACGTGTCGACAATTTTCCAACAGAACAAAATGCTTGAGCGTGACAATATCTTAATACATTTGACCTCGACTGGACATCATCTGGTTAACAAGGTATCTTCTACTACAGGTTAGTAACTTAGCAAACATCAATGACTGTAAAACACAAGATAAATGCTAATCATTTAAACTATTTAGCAATATTCTATATTGCATTTAATGAATAATTCTGATTGCCTTAACATAAACAAAATTCTGCTCTCTGGCATAATATGCAAACAAGCATAATAATGTTTAATTTGCCTTCAAACCGTATTGCTGCTACAGCATTTGATAGCAGTCACTGTAAACATCATGGCATCATCTCAGAAACAACTAAGCTGTTTATCAGAACGAAAATTCCAATGTAAAATAGAATACAATTGACATTAATAGTAAACATGTGGTCAGACTTCAACTTCACTATGACTGCTACTGCTAATGCTAAAATCAACCAAACCACAAAATATGCTCTAATATTAAAGAAATAGTCAGAGCAAACTATAGGGTAAACACTTAGCTACGATACATGGCACAATGACATAGGGCCAATTGATTCACGTCCAGGTTAAAGACAACTTATACGTTAAAGTCGGTAATTCCATGAGTTAACCTCTGTTGTGTTGATTCATGACACACGAGCAGGTTAACTCACTTGGTTATCTCAGAATTAACTCGCACAGTTATCCTCCAGATTTTGCAAGATTAACCTGCAATTAGTGCAAGATCGCGGATTAGCAAACTCTGATTAGTTTTTCCATAAATAAACGCGACAAAGGTTAACCTCTGGACTTAACCTCGCGACCAAGATAACCTAGGTTAGGTAACCTAGAAGTTAACTTGGACATAAACCAATTGGCCCTTACTGACTGATAGATAAAAACATTAATTACCCCACACAGGTAGAACATATCGGATGCCGGCATGGCCATGTTTCAAGCGGCACATACAGCAAATCACGGCAACTTGGACATAAATCTATGACGTTCAACCCTGCCATCCTTACCAAATTACCTGTAAATAAACAAGGAATTACAAAACAATATATGTAAACTAATATTAATTCACAATTCATAATCACAAAAAAGACAAACACTTCAACAGCTTTTTTTCTAATTTCCACAGACTGTTATCAGTACTCAGTATTTTTAAATGTCACACCTTCTGATTCCCAACTCAGTAAAACAAATTTATTCAGCAAGACAAGGAATTCATGTATGAACTAAAAACCTGGAATACAAGCTTGTACTGAAGACCCATCACAAGTATTAAACATTTTCAACTTGCCATCATAAATTTTCCTGTGTATGGTCATGATGATCTCCACCGTGGTCAGCCACCTTGTCGTGGTGGTGGGGC
>Ga0209671_1000836_pt1 | contig 23033 bp, 8 predicted proteins | sample WorMetHERISLAND2_2_FD_187401 | JGI IMG/M metagenome (GOLD analysis project Ga0209671, IMG submission 187401) | Marine gutless worms symbiont microbial communities from Max Planck institute for Marine Microbiology, Germany - Olavius geniculatus... | ecosystem: Host-associated > Annelida >... | reverse complement strand
TTTAAGAGCTTTTTGTTCCTTTCGGCTTGTACTAGAAACCCGGCGTCTAATTAAGACTTGTTTAATATTATACTAACAGTGACTGGCGTCAAGGTCGTTATTGGAAATTGTCTCCCGGAAGTTCATAAAATATTGCCCGATTTTAGGAACTAAGGGAAAAATTCCAACAATGGTCGATGACGCTAGTTGCCATTTGTTTTGTTATACCTTAATCCATGCGTCTATCTGGCACCGTTATGGAGATATGGCGCCTCAAAGATAATGGGATCACGACCGTAACCTTTTGGGGTCACGTGACGTTATCGGTCACGTGATCATTCGACTCCCGGTGGTCGACTTTCTGTGGGTGGTCAGTTGTGACTGTGAGTTTATCTTGCACCATTATCGGGTATAGCCATTTGAAGTTTTTCCAGGAAGGCTCTTCTAGAAACGGAGGTCGGTCGTCGGTCGGTCGGTCCTCAATATTACACTGATTTCATATACTCCTCTTCGTTACGTTAGGAACGTAGCGTGAGAGGAGTAAAAATATATCGTTTGAAAATAGATCACATTGCAGTGCATTTAAAACAACGGTAGAACACAAGTCACACCAGCAAGGTAAGTTATATATTATTATTTTTACCCCCGGTAGTAAACGTTCCCGGAGATTACGCCGATGCGAGCTGCAGAAATTGCAGCAGCCGCAGCAGCAGCAGCCGAGGTGGCATTGGAGACAGAGAGACAGACATGTAACCTACTGTATGCATATCAGTAGATTGGCAGCGCTCATCATTCGAATGTCTGCGGACCGATTGTGCATCGCTAACACCATCCAGTACAGCGTCGTCTATCCATTCTCCTTGGAGCAAGTCGCCGCTATGTTCTCTTTCCCCACTTCCCAGATTTTAAAGCGCTTCTAGGGGTCCACATTTCTGCCTATCTTCCACTGTTTTCGCTTTTCGTCCTCCCACTTTTTTGCTTTTTTTCTTTTTACCCCGATTTTTTTGTCTTTTCCCCGTAATTTTTATAGCTGTAGGGGATCTGGAGAACGCTTTAAGCTATTCAATGAAGTCTATGTGAAGCCCGAGTCGCCATCGATTTCTGGGACGTTATGAGCCTCAAAAACGCACTTCAAAGCAATTTAATGTCGATATAGTTTAGGTCCTAAGTTGTCCTAACCTTATAAGATACAAAGTTTATTGTACAGTTTTTTTCGTAGAAGTAAACAACGAGGTATACAATAGTCTTGAGCGTTAATTAAGGGTAGAATTAAAACCGGATAAATTACTCACAAATTTCGTTGTGACAAATACCACTAGGGCTACAGTAGATCTAGGTGTATATCATTTCTGTAGATGTAGGCTACTGCTATTTAATGCCATACAATCAAGTGTATTAATAGCTGAATGAATTTAGTGTAGCATGTACGTCGAAAGCAAAAAGCTGACGAATACCACACGTAATAAACGGGGAAACAGCTGAAATTAAAGACAACTATGAGCCTATAGCGCACGTACTGCAACTCAACATACTGTGGTTGATACGGAAGCCCGTTGCAACAAAAAAACGTATGCACGGTGAAAATAGAACAGTGTGACAAGACCGTTATGTGGCGAAGAGATAGATAAATCGTGCGGTTGCTGTCTTTGCACGGACTGCTGAAACGACCGACGATACACTGACTGCGCGACACAACGCCTGCTAGCAAAATATACACAGGGTGGGCCAAAAAATGACACTATGTTTTCATACGCCTTAATTCATCGAATATTAACCGATTGTCAAATTTTTTTACTGCCAGAATCAAAGAAATTCTGTACTAATGGTATTACTAAAGATCTCACCACACCTCTCCCCTTTCTCACCTCGCATTCCCGTTTCATCCTCGTTTCCCTTTCCCTTTCCCATCTTTCCTTCTCGGGGATGAATGGTGCATTTCGAGCTAAAACAGCGCCACTGGTAATAACAATTTACAACACATATTGCATATACGACCTGAACAAATTTTAACCCTATTTTTCACTAAGCGCATGCACGCTGTGCCCACCAGCTATAGAGATAGTAGCCCCTGGTTGCGGCAACAATAAAGCAGTAGCTGCAGTGCAATTAGCTTGCACGTCATCAGCAGCCAATCGGTGACGTAACGCCGAGCTATTTATAGACGAAAAAAACTTGACGCCATCCAAGAAGAAGAGCGCAGCCAATCAGCATGACCGTAAAATACCACTGCTGTGGGTGTCACTGGGTGATGACGTCATAGCTCACGGTGACGTCATTACGCGGCTGCTTGTAATCAAGACCACCCACATCGCTTGCGAGCTCGCGTACACTGTATGTATCGGTCTTGCATGCAGCGGCCTAATCAACACTGATAGTATCATATCATTTTCTGTCGTTGACTGCTGCCGGGACGGTTACAATTGCGTCCAAGCGTTGCTTTATACCCCGTTTACACGATCGAGCAAACATCGAGCTGGCTCGTCCAACTAACATATAAGCAGCTCGTCGAGCAAGCTCGTCGAGCCAGCTTGATCGTGAAATGGGGTATTACTCTGCTGCATTATTTCAGCCTTTCATTTCAACGTTATGACAGCATCCGTATAGCCTACTTAATGGGCGCCCGCACAAACATTTTCCAAAAGGCGGATTCTGGCCGAAAAATAAATTTGGCGCATTTAGCTTTACAAAACACCTTTGGTGAAGCCATCCATGATTGCAGCTAAAATTCTATGTTTCAAGGGTAGTCCTCAATGAACGTACACCCTGGTCCTACTGGCCGCATTACGAATATCGCCCGTCCGTCAGTTACGCCCGTACCGGCTATTTTTTACTTACTCACCGTATGATTTTGACCTGAGATACAGAAATACAGAAAATAAATAAATAAACTTATTCGCGTTGCAAGTATTTGGGTGCAAATAATGTCTCCGTTTAAAGAATGAAAAGTTTGGGAAGTTCGACTTGGTACCACAGGGTAGCCATCTGGTAACCCTATTTATCTGTTCACACAGTTTTCCGGTAAGCCGTACCGTTTAGCCACAATACATGCGCTACAGACAGACAGACGACCGTTAATACGTTAGTAATGTAGAACAGCTGTCGACGACGCTGCAGCTTACATCTGCGACAAAAACTGTTTCGTGCGATGGCGCTGCCAAACGCGAGTTGATTGACAGCTGCACTGTACGTAGCCCGGCCCGCCATGTTGTTGTCGCATGCGACGTTTTGTCGCACATGTAGACACGCTCTTAGACACGGCAGCGCATGGCGTGTGTTCTGCGACGGAACGACGTGCTTAGGTCAAAGATATACAGTAGCAACGATTCATCACCGTTGCTGATCGACAATCTCATTGCCTTTCGAATAATTGTTTGCCAACCAAAAATAATGATCACATCGGCCAATATATCGCTCGACCAAAAGTATAGAATAGGGCAGGCACGCGTTGTTTACTTTACGCATAATAGTAATAATTATGATCATCATTTAATTCAGTTTAATTCAAGTTGATAACAGGTTGACAGTGAATATGTAATGCGGTGTGGACAATCATTCTTATCTTTAGTTGTAACAAATGTTCAGAAAAAAGCCTTTTTTGAACAATTTCCAGTCGTCTTTTATTTAAAAAAAATTTAAAACGTTTACAAACGTTTGTTACAACTGCGTAAAATACTGAACTCTGCGAAAACGAATGTTGTGGGAATTTAGAGATTTTATATTAAGCGAAATTAATACAGGCACGAATGTGACAGACAGACAAACAGAGAGACGGACGGGCAGTTTGCAATGAGTATAATGCGGCCTGTTAATGCCAGGGATACCATGGTTAGTAAAGTAATGACAGTTGCATGTGCAAGCGACAGACAAGGTCACGTGACGCACGGTAGCGACACGATATCGCGATTGTCGCTGATGTAACAGCATGTCTACGGTATACGTAGCTTGTACGGGCGCTATTTTTCATATGAGAGAAGCATCATAATGTTTCTAAGCTAGAGAGGGCTGTCAGAGCTTGGCTGTCATCTTCTGTTTTTGCCTATCTCGACAAGCGGTCTGCTTCAACGATAGAAAGGTAGGCAGCGAGAAACGCTGCTAAAATTGTACGAAATGTGAATGACGGAAAATTTCGTGTGAAGAACTATGGGCCGAGTTGCAAGTAGATTCGCAAAACAACTAAAAACGGTTTGTTGTTTGTTGCTGAGCGCTCCGAGTGGACTCGTTTTTCGTTGAGTCTGTGTCTGTATTTTTTATTACTGTTATTTCATTCGTCATTTTCCACGTGTTTTATTTAGTGCCTGCTTTTTTCTATTTCTTCTTTGCCATTCTTGTGCTGTGCTTTTGCACGGCTATCTACAGTATTAAATTTTACGCCTTATGATGACATTAGTGCGGCTGTGAGAGTGACAAAGGGTTAACGTCGTGCGATTGACTGCATGGGATAATGTCACTCGCACGCACTCGCTCCAGCCGAGAACGCCTACAGACATCCTGGAATAGATTAACCCATTTTAGAATAATTGTTTGGCTTTATTCGCCAAGCAGTGCCACTTCTTAAATAGGTGCCTATTTAAGTTATATGTTTAATAGCTTGTATTTTAATTGCACCTTTTTCGACATTTTTTGTAATTAATAGTTTCATCAAAATATTACAAAATTACGTGATGCAGTGTGAGATTTATTAATTGAATCACACAACGGTAGAGGATAGGCGTGTAGGCCTACAGGTGAGACGCTTAGACGCAGTTTTCTTTTTAGGCTACTGACAGCTTGGTATAGAAACGCTTATTTGTCGTATGATAGTCAGCGCTTATTTTTGTCGTTTGTGTTAGCGTGTTATCATGTATGCTGCCGACTTATAGCGAATAGACGGTGTGCATAAAGGATGTACTCGTACACTGAGAGAAAAATGAAAACGCCGAGATAACAGCATTTCCGCATGACAGCTACGCTATAATCGGGCACGCAGCGTTGAGTACGCACATGTTGGAGCTTCGCAGCAAGGTTCGATCCTAGAAGCAAAAGCTTCTGAGAAGCCAATAATAATTGCGTTCGCAAACATGTCGATCGATTTGTTTGTGACGCAGTTCTCGAATTAATCCCAAACTCCATTTGCATCGATTCGTTGTGTGTATAATATGTAGCATATCCGTAGCAAGTTGTACAACGAGTCCATGACCCCTGCAGGTAAAAGTCGATTAATAGTAATAGTAACAATAGTGTACATCTACGACAATGTTCAGCAGTGCACTGCCACTGCAAGAGTTCAGCCGGCGGTTCATTTGACGGATGTAGCACAAGAGCTGGATGGCCGCTGATTTCTGGACCAAGCCGATCAGCTTGAGCCACAGATCCGCCTAAACTAGCACCATTTACTACTACTCAGCGCGAATGGTGATAATCATTTTGCCTTCCCACAGAGGGTAGAAAGCCGGGTCCACTTTGCTGACTGGTTTCGTATCGGCTACCGAGATGACTAACCTGCCCGTAGACAATCAGTCGCCCATTTATTTGAAGTACTAACCGGCGAATTAATGGAATTTATTCTTTACTCATTAGTTTTGTTTAAACCGAAATTGCGACGGAGATATCATGAACTGCGTACGAATTCGCATATGCAATCGTACAGTTCTGGGCAGGGTGCGGGCAGAAACCTGACCTTTTGATGCAAAACACCGCATGGATGAGACATTCACTCGTATGATCGAGTTAGCTCGAACCGAGACAAACAAGCACAGATACATCGATGCATAGTACCGACGTATACGCGGCCATCCGTCTAGTTTCCGGGCGTCACAAGGTTGACAGTAAGCTCGGACAGCCGCATGATAAATAAGTAATTGGCATACACGTGAGTTGATCGAGTTGAACGCGTTTCAGGAAGACATCAGGCTGATTCTCACTCTCCCAACGCGAGTTCGCCGCTATTTTATTTATTCACACACGTCTTTTTTACGGAAGATATACACAGTACACATTCAAGAATTCTTTTATAGACAGACTGTACATAACTGCCGTGAAATTATTGACGTTAATGCTGAATAAATGAGTCCAACAAGTCGAAAGGTTACTTGGATGTTCACGTCATTAATGACGGTTTTCTAATGGTAAAATTCTATGTCATCTTGTGTCCTTTATCTTCGGCTTGATGACAAATTTCTGCTAGTGTTTTTGTGCACTAGGCGTGTCTGTCTTTTTATCTTGAGTCTTTCTACTTTCTGTTCTCATTAGCGATAGCAACATTAGTGCGGGCGAATCCAGAATAATTCGCCGATGTTACGATATAATATTCGTTTGTTAAGCACTGCCACGTCAGAACAAAAGTACATAGCTTGGTCTATAAAAGTGCAATAATATAAAAAAAATCTAACAGGTAGGCTTACAGAGACAATACAGGTAAAAGGTCTGTGCCAAATGAATGTCATAATTAACTGATGGTATTGATCTGGTTTGCTGCTAGTGCTGGACTGCTGGGCGGATTGTACTGAATTCCGTGACGCTTTTATACAATGCATAGAAATTCGTCCGGATTCTGGACCCGCTGGGGAGCTTACAGCGCCCCCTCTTCAAACCTTTCGCTGTTGTAAAAGGAAAGAGGAAGGACTGGAAAAAGGGAAATAAAACGAAAGGGAAAGAAAGAGAAAATAGAACGGGAGAAGAAAATAAGGGGTTATTCGGGGAGTGAACTCAAAGAAGTGTTTGCGCGGCTGAACATGGATACGCCACTGTCTGGGGTGTTGGCAAGCGAGAGATATGGAGCAGGCCTGGCGCGGTGGGTGGCTGTTTGCTTGGCCACTGTGTCTATCTAGGGCACCTGCTCGAGCGCGCACCGACGCCACCGGCATTTGTACGCGTCGCCGGAGATGCGCCATTTCTAGGAAGTTTTCACTCCAGTGTTAAATACAGCACAGTATGCTAGTTTTACTGCATTTTCATTGCTATGGGCATGCTATAGTATTTTTTTTTATTTCAAAAACATTGCCTGTAGAAGAAACACTATAGAACTACAGGCCTAATGAACACGTTTATTCGACATAAAATGACAAAGAACAAACAGAAAGACAGACAGATAATGTACTAATAAAATCATAGCCTACTAATATCTATCAAAGTCATTCAGGTATTATTAGTAATGTTTTGTGCAAATTAAAAAAAAACTCATAACCCATGTGAAATGATAAATCGCTATTACTATGTCATACGCATGTCTTTGTCATAATTATCATTATCACACTTATCCTGAATTATTGTCACTTTGTTTTATACAAAATCAAATGATACAGGAAAGCAAACACACACTAAGTATACAATACAATGGGGAGCCTACGTAAAATTGTGCACAGACAGTCTACACATGTTATTCCAATTGGCTCGCTACGCTGCATGCCATAGGCCTATAGCGACCTTTATTATTAATCAGCGTGTCTGTAGCCGAGTCTGTCTGCCTGCGTGTGTGTCTGTCCGTGACGGACTGACGATAGCAGCTGTCCGTTAGAATTAGAAGGACATTCTGTTGTTATAGCCGACCGAAAATCAGTTGTGTTTTAGCTTAGCGAGCCAAGTCGCCTACCGGCTTTATCATTAATTTTGGCCAGTCTAATACCTAATTATTTATTTTTTATCAATATATGTGTTCGCAATGCTTACAGTTTTTACTTTTTGACAAGCTGCCTATACTCCTCTACATACATTCTACAACGGTCGTATTATTTACTTACTAACTTTAATAGGTTCAGGCCAAAGCGGGTGTGTGAATCGAACTCGGATGAGTTGAGCAGATCGATCATGGATCGATTGATTAAAACGCGATACTGCCCAGCACTAGTGGTACGTGTACGGCGAACGGTTGTACACGGACGTTGGTGCGGCTACACTACAACATGTCTGCGTCACCGCGCGTGCACGCCAATGTACCAAGACGTCATGGCGCTATCCGAATGATGCCACAAACGTGACGATCTGGAAACCAGAGGCGGGTCTAGGCACGTTCAGCATGTCCGGCCAAACAGGGACCCACAGAAAAAAAATCGGCCGCTGCCAATAAATGTCGCAGAACAGTGTTACAAATTTACAGTGTCTGTTTTTGGAGCCACTTTATGATGTTTTATGATGTTTTATTACTAAAATATGACAAAAGGTCAAAGCCACAAACATGCCAAAATAAAATTACAGTATCAAACAGTAACAGTCTCTGATAGCACAATATTTAGATCTCCTAGAAAAAAATCTTTAAAAATAAACTTCACAATAACTCGCCAAAAATGTGTTGCAATAGGCTATTTAAAAGTTTACGTGGTTTTAGTCGATGCTGCACGACATTCTTCTGGCTCTGGGTCTGGGATCTGTACGCCGCATTGCGAAATCCAAGCTTTTCGACGTTACTTACTTATTTATTTTCTAAACAGGAAATGTATGCAAAAGCCCCAAATTTTTACCGAACAGAGCCTAGTCGGGTTTAAATCAGCAATCAATCAATAAATCAGAGTTGTGTTATAATAGCAGAAGTTGTTCACGGTTAAACTGGGAAATTACAGCTGATTTAGCTGACGTGTTTCACTCGCTCCGGCACTCGGGATTATTGGTATCAAAAATTATTGACTTGTACTAATTTTTCTGCAAGTTACGATCGAAAATCTAGGGGGTGTTTTTGTTGCGACACAGTGTATTGATATCGATGCAGGCGTTGTCACTTTTTGGCGCACCCTGCGATGTTGCTCACGCTTGGAGGAACCGTCTGCATGATTCAACCATAAATGTGATAAAAGTTTTTTTTCCTTTTTTTATTTTTGCCACCTTTTTACGTTATTAACGTTTTTTATAAAATTTTTCAACGTTTTTTTATTTTTAAAAAACGTGCATTGAAATGCCTATCAAAAACTTTGAAAAGCGCTTTTGGAACCGCAGAAACGAATTAATTGGTCGAAGTGATAGTAGTTTACTTAGTTAGTCCAAATATACCAAATAAAAAGCTGTCTATGTAGTAAGCTATATTTGGTTAGTCTAGTGCTATGGACTTATGACCAGACTGTTAAATTGAAATTAAATAAAGCTCTTTTTATCTAGACTATAGTTCCAGGTATACTGCACCTACAGGATAGGCATTAGACAAGAGGTTAAACAAATTATAACCAACGTTTTTTATTTAACGTTTTAAACGTTTTTAAAATATTTTCTTTCTACGTTTTAACGTTTCTTGACGTTTTTCAGTATTGTTTCTGGAACGTTTTTTTTTACATCTATAGCCTCAACAATCTACACTGATTCTGTTTCGCGTCGTTTCTTGTGGCGTGTGAACGTGAACATGAACAAATTAATCAACTCCCATCTGCCGTTCGTGCCGCAATTTTCAAGAAATAAACATACCGAGACACAGACACGTGTTTTAATCCGTTTAAAATGACTTTTAGCTTCTATACTGCGCAACGGCACCGTGTTTTTATCGTACATCAGCGCAGCACAAGCCCTGCATGCAGAGATGATGATGATGCCGGATAACGTGCGGAGAGTATTAAATACATCTATACTGTGTCTCAAAAAACCTCCCACTTTGTGATTGTCCATATCTTCGTCAAATATTGACCGATTTTCCAAATTTTTTCACTGGCACATTTTGCGGACAAGTAGCATTAGTGTTATTATTAAACATACCACCACACCTTAACTGCGTCTCTACACTACCATGTGAAACTCTAATTGTCAAAAATGTCTGCAATATTAGTAATACATATGCAAAAATTATTTTCTAAAAACAATTTTTTCAACAATTTTTATATTAATATCTAATAATGTTTAGTTTTTGATACATTCCTTGTGTTTCTAAACAAAAGCAGATGATATTATTGTAAAAAAAATAATTTTTTATGCAGTGACAATACACCGGTAATGTAACATGCATTTAGCAATGGGGACAAGGCTTAAAATAAGAACTTTTATGAGTTTAAAAAATGCAGTTTGCAAAGAATATTGGCAAAATTTCTTAAGATAAACAGAAACAGGGAAGGACTGGGACACGTTACTAAAAAGATTTGGATAACAGGAAGCACTGAACAAAGGCATGAGAGCGGCAGATTGAAGCATGCACGTACTGAAGAGAACATGACCACTGTGGATGAACTGGTAGCCTTACTAAACCATGAAGGCCAGAAACAAACACTCTGTATAACACGCCAGATATCCACAAAGACGGGTCTAATACAGCATAGTACTGTGCAGATGATTTGTCGCGATTTTGGTCTGAAGTGTCTTTCATCTTTCAACATGTCTGTTGCTTAGTATTGCTAGTTTTTCTTGCATTTGTATTTCACAAGGTAGTGTAGCGACGCAGTTATAGTGTGGTGGGATATTCAATAACTGCTTTATTGCAGATTGTCCAAAAAGTGTGCGAGTGAAAGAATTTCGAAAATTGGCTAATATTTGTCAAAGATATGGACAGTTACAAAGTGGGACATTTTTTGAGACACAGTGTATGTACAAAGTTACAACAGTCAACAATCGACGCAGGCCAGGTCGATTTATTCTTAAATATTTATTATAATGCGTCTGTTCTAATAGGTCGCATTACGTGTCTGTCCAGTGCGCGTGCTCCTAACTCGATGACATAAGCCTAAGGCGTAAAAAACATCGGCGGCATGAACGTTCCCCAGGGCAGAAGTAACGGGCAGTTCAAAGGTTAAAGGTCAGTGTTGGGGTCGGAGTGGCGTTTGTGCGTTTGCCTAGGCGGACAGTCGCATTGCATGTCGGCAGCGGGCCGTACGTTATACGGTGTTTACACGATCGAGCAAACATCGAGCAAACATTGAGCTGGCTCAAGCTGTCCTATTGGAACCCCGCTCCTGGCTCAAATGTAGGCTTAGGCTTAGGCTCTTAGCCCACAGCTGATCACGTGTTATATAGGCCTTCCAATTACAACCCGCCCGCCTTCTTAATTAGCATGCTAATTACCATAGAACGTCGAGCTAGCTGCTCGATGTTTGCTCGATCGTGTAAACGCCACATTAGTAACGAGAGGTCTTATGTTTTACTGCAGAAGTGCAGATGATTTATTTTTTTTAACGCGCGACATCTCCGAGCTCGCTTGGTCGAACACCGTGAAACTTTGCCACATTATTTTTCAGTTTAGTGCGCTTTATAATTTAGATCCTAAAATTCGGAACTATATAAGGTAGCGTATAATTTTAGCTATTCTATTGAGGTAACGATCGTGTTTTCGAACGTATTTAATTCGTCGCGAGTGATCTTCGTGGCGTCTGTTCATCCGATGACAGTTGTTAAATTAATCATGCAGCATAGCCACTACTTTCTGCGTCGCGCGCTCCAGGTCATGGAGATGTAGCTTATACGTTTCCAGGCAAACATGCGCATGCTTGCCAGTAAGTAGCGTATAGCCAGAAATGTGAATTGGGGATCCCCTCCTTTTCCCTTTCCTTATCTTTTCCTTCGCTTTTCTCCGCTCTTTACCCCTCACCCCTCTTCTTCCCCTGCATTTCCTCCCCTTTTCTTTCCATTCCTCGCCTTATAAGTAGGACCCCTAAAATCGAGCTATAGGAAGTTTGGGGAGCGCCGTGAACTCCTCCAGCTGTGTTCAAGCCAGAGTCCCATTTGAAATTGAATTTTTTGCATTATATCTTTAAAATATGAGATATGGTGTAAATTTAATTATTATTCTCAGAATCAAATGACTAAAATTAGTGCAGTTTAAACGTGTGCTTAGTTATACGTCGCATCTGGGGGATTAGCAGAGTCGGGGCCTGGGCTCCCTGGTCCCCTATGTCTAAATCGTAAACGTAGACGACAAGGTTTACAACACAGCAAATTGCATTCGTTGTACAAATTACTTTACTGTGGCAATTAATGTTTTCTTTCAATCAAATTGTCTCTATTTGCAGCAAAGTTTACTGTGCATTTTGCTGTAATTGGTTGCAGCTATATGCATGGTTAGCCTTGAGTTAGAGTTAGACATTATCACATAATAATTATTAAGGTGGAATTCCAGTAACAAAATGCAAAAGTCTGTCACGGTATTAATGTGTGATCTTACGGGGCTTTAGTCCGCAGTGATGCACTGAGTCGTCGAATGCTGACTGGACGCCGCTTAACGTCGGTCGTAAATCGATGAAAACCCGTCTTCTGTAGAGTTGTGCGAGTCGGCTAAATTATATGATTCGATTCGCTATCGATATGACTCGACTTACCTGCACTATAGACCGTGTCTCAAAAGCGTGCCACTTTTATTTTTTAAATAACCCCGTGAAACACTGGCCGATTTTAATAGTTTTTGGCGTGGAATATTGTGACGAAGCGACGTAAACGACTTTAATTTTGTCCACCTCACCTTAATACTGTTGCTACACTACGTTGTAAAATGCCGAAGTCAAAGTGCGGCCGTTTACAAATAAAAATCCATAGGGGGCCTACTGGGCAGCGCCTGAACTCGGCGATAGCGGTGACGTTATGCTAAAATATCGCGGCAATCTATCGAAATGTTTTCGTTTTACGTGTGTCAACGGTCTAAAATGCATAACCACTTTAGCTCAATATAAACTTGCAACTTCACCGCTCGAAATTATTACCGTGAACTTGAACAGCTATAACCAACGCATTGAACCGTAGTCATTAATGACTGTTTTGACCATTCGAAAACTTCTGATCGTTTGCTTAATTACTGATCGATTAACTCAAGAGACGAGTAGGCTATATTCTTAATTCTAATAATGTATTGAGAGCAGCTAGCACATCTCTTATCAGTTCGTGTATCGTGCGGAGCGTATGTGATGTGCTACTGGCGTACAGCATAATCTACCGTATACTGTGGTTACGTTTCGTTCGCCCGCACCAGCTTCCGTGCGTGTAGCATCGTGGCGCACGTAAAACTAAGCAAAAAGCCCAGCTGTCGCTAAGGAAGGCCGACCGTACCACCTATGTCCGAAGGCCAGCGTCCGACTTTCGGTCGCGGAAAAAAAGATTTTCCACAGGTGACTGGAGTTTCATACACGCTATGCAGACGCTGCTCTGGAACGCTACAATCAACGCCAGACGTCACGCGTGGTCACCTTGCCAAGCGTTATATCGTAGGCGTATTAATTAAAATTGCGGCCAAACCGCTGCAGATAGCGGCGCGGTTACTATTGACAGCCGATAGGAACTCTTCATCGCTTTATTCAACGGTATCATCGACGACCCACTACGACGTACTGTTTAGCCACAATACATGTGTTACAGACAGACAGACAGACTAAACTGTGTACCAAAAACGCAGGCGTAACTATACGGTCGGCCAAAAACTAAATTCGTGTCTTCGCTTACCACGCAAGCCTGTTCACGTCATAATGTGCTACGGCCACACAGTGCTTGAATTGCCGGGGGGGGAAGTTGGGGGGTTCAACCCCCAACTGTTTTCTCAACTCCTCTATTACCCTGTCAAATTATGCACTGGGGGTCAGCTATGTACTATATTTATAGGATTTACATCACAATTTTGGTTTGGCTCTGACCGTCGAAAAATTTAACCCCCAGCTAATTTTTCACAATTCAAACACTGCGGTCACAGATTAGAGGACACTGTGAAACCAGCGTCAAACTTTCTACCGAAAAACGAACTATAGTGCATGCGTTGCACTTTGCACTTGTTTGATTTGCACAAGTTTTAATCATCGGCTGGCACGTTTTTACGCGCGACAGCATGGTACTGCTATAGCGCGTCTTAGCCATCGCGTCCGTCTGTCCGTCACACGGATGGATTAGTCCAAAACGGTGCAAGCTAAAATCAACACATTTTTATCGACCGCTGCCTGGAAGACTCAAGTTTCAAAATTCAAAAAGGGCTCCCCAATGAGGACGTTAACTGAGAGAGGGGTAGGAAAAATTTGCGATTTTTTGGCCAATAAGTCGCTGTATCTCAGAAACGGTGCGAGATACGGCCAAGGTTTCTATTATTCACTAAGCCTAATAAGAAGTCGCACTCACGCGCTTTCGATTGGCACCGAAAGCAATGATCTTGGATGACCTTGAACGCCAAAATAAAGGTTTCGTGCAATTTCGGCCTGCGACACACATTTTAAGAGCGAATTGCACCGAAATCGCTAGAGATAGGCCAGAATAACCTGCATATAAAATTTCCAGCACTTAAATTAGTTTTTACTAGTTTAAATTTCGGCTCCCTGCGTTCAAGGAATTCTCCGTACGGGAGCGTAAAATTTAGGTACCCCTTTAAAATGCGCGCTTTTGGTCGCTTAAACGGCAGCAGCCGCGCGATACCGGTTATGCCCTTTAGCGACTGTCGATGCAACGCCTTCATTGTCATCATCGTGTCAAATGACGTGTCGATTGCTGGAATCGGCGAGCTTAAATTGGTTCGCCGTGAGCCTTCATACATCTACCGCTGTCGCGCGTTTGCTTTGCGTTAGCTAGGTTTTCTTGTTCATTTATTTTGCAGTCGGGGCTCGCGTGGAAAATAAAACTAAATTGTACAAAAAAGTTTTGCAGCACTTTCATTGCTGCGTCATATCCACAGTATCAGTCGTCGTATGAAGAAGCAAAAGCCTATCTAATATGAAATCAGCGAGCAAAAAGTGAGGTTTGTTTTTGAAATACGGCGTATATATTCGTATCTGTATAATTATATGCACGTGTTGCAATGCTATCAACGGAGACCATAGTTGTTATCTCTCGTATATAAAGATCTATACGCACGCACGAATATATTTTAGAGTTCTTCACTCGCATCCGCATTCGTGTCAGCACTTGCTGCCGCATTGTGTGTTATTTTGGACAAGCTTTGACGTTGCGCCACGGTACGTTCAATTTTTCCAATTTGTCAATTTTATACGATCTGTTGTGTAGCTTACATTTTGTTTAAAATGTTTCGAATCGCCGTTTTTTTGGTATAAATTGAACGTTATTTTTTTCAAAATGCGATGCGATTGGGACGATTTCTGCGTCGAAATTAAAACAGTAACTATAGCGAGACTTCGGTTCTTTCACGATCAGACAACGTGTTGGCTACAATGTTATACCGAGGTAGCTAACTATACGATCTGTCTGTATCGATGACGTCCACTCCATGCAGAAAAATAGTGTTGCAGCGATCAGTGGCGTGGACAAGAAGGGGGGCAGGGAGCCCAGCCCCCCAATCCCCAATCCTCCGGACAAAACAGTTAGCATACGTTCAAACTGTACTAAATTTGCCAAATTGGTCAGTTTATTCTCGGGAAAATACTTAAAATTGTTGCCACCATGCAGATCTTATCTTTTAAAGCTAAAATGCCCCAAATTCGATTTCGGTTAGGACTCCGCTCCAGACTACGCTTGGGGAGCTCACAGCTCTCTCCCAGATCCCTAGCTGGATTTTAGGGGTCCTACTTCTAAAGGAAGGAAGAGGAGGGGGAAGACACGGAAGGGAAGCTATAGGGGAGAAAAGAGAGGAGAGGAACGAAAGGGGGAAGGGAAGGAAAGGAGAAAGGAGACAAGGCCCCTTTCAATTGAAATTTCTGGCTACGCCGCTGGCAGCGATAGGCTTAAAGGCTTAATTCCATGCACTGATGTCAATCCACGTTTTCGTAATAAATAAGTACGATACGTTTGAAGTTAATTTGCACAAATTGCAATCTTTTGGCTGTTTTGCAGACCTAACTACACTTCTACGTAGCCTAATACGAGAGCGCAGGTCAAATCAAATTTTGTTTCAGATTGTCACGTAAAAAATGAAAACGTCGAATAATAAAGATTCATACATTTAAAGTCAAAAATGACAACATTTTATAGACAAGGACGGACGGACAAGGCGTGTAATGCGGCCACGTTATAGTAATCGGCTGCGAGATTTTTTTGCAGTATAATCTGCATTGAAGCATTGGGCTATACGTTCAATTAGGCCTAAGGCGACATCGAGAAAAACACCCGCATTTTTGCTATCAGTTGCACTGCAATATGCACTGGTATTCTATTCGGTCGCTGGTATAATTACCGCAAACGGTCCAATTACCCCGTAATGTATATAGTTAACTCAGTTAAATCGACACTTTTTGAAGCTATCTTTCTTTGCTTGAATATTTTTTCGATATTTTCGACGAACCGACGAAGATATAAATAGGCCTACATTTAATAAGCTTACGGATGTGCCTGCTTCACGTGTCAGGTATGGATTCTGTCAAAAGATTTGTATTAAGACAAAAATGAACTGGACTGAGCGAACTGGCGATTCAGTTTATCTCCTTTCAGTTCAATTCTGTGGCTTTGTACTTTTTTTAAAGATCTGATCTCCCAGTCCCCAATTTTAGTACTTCATAAAGTGCATTATTATGGTTAAAACTTCCTAAAACTGACATTTTAAGAATTAAGAACTGCCAAACGCAATTTGTTCGCAACATTATACGACGCCTTATGATGAATTTTATTTAGTAAAAAATGCAAAATAACAAGCATTTTACTTATCAATTTGTTGTAAAGGGATTTAATGAGAAAAATGTTCGTTTTGCCAGGGTGTCGGTCGGGGAGGGTGATTAGGCAATTTTTAGCGGGCGTCAGCAATTATTGCAGACGTCCGTATATTGCACATGGCGTCCGTCCGTCCGTCTGTGCAAAAACACTGCTAACAGGATTCGATTGTTAAAAGGTTCCAGTAAACTTTTGTGCAAATAATAATATTATCGTGGGAGAGGTTTCTAGAAAGCCAGGTCGAACAGCTGCATGGGTGCGGTCGCGCGCATCCTTTGAAAAAATAAATTTACCCAATGTCAAAAGTTCCGTATAAAAATAATAAAATTCGTTAGAATAGCATTATGATAAAACGCAGCCATGTCTCTGACGCCCGGTTTTCTAAGCGGTAGCCAAGCTTGTCGCTAGCAGCCTTCATCGTTTTGCAGTAGATTATAGGCCTAGGCCTATAATAAGCTATAATTATGCAACCGATAATAATGTAAGATCCGAGTCAACGTGTATAATATGCGTAACGAAAAACGTGACGCTAACTAATTTCGTTCACGTATTGCGCAGTGGCGGTTCTAGCACGCAATATCTGGGGGCGGGGGGCACGGCCCCATGGCGAGCGCGGTAGGGCGAGCCTATAACGGGGGTCTGGGGCAGTGCCCTAGCGGGCTCCAGGGGCAGAGCCCCTGCTCAGGGAGTGAGGGAGCGAAGCCCTCCTGAAGCTAAAGCACTTTGGTCTTTGCCCACTTTTCTACCATTTGGAAACGCAAAGAAATCAGATATTTGTGTTTTCTTTGCAAAAAATCATGGGTTGCCACAAAACTGGGAGAGGGTTAGAGAAACTGGGGGCCTGCCCCCCGGCTCGGGCTTAAAACAGCCACTGGTATTTGCGGCTATGCTACTTTTAATGGACGTTCAGATGAATGATGTTGGCGGGTCATAGAAACGTCTCTTACTTACCAAGTTACCATTGCAATATCTCTGTAGCTATTAATATTTGCGTAGATTGGTTGTGAGAAAAGAACATGATTTTATACACGGTTATAAAGTGCACGGCCATGAAAGACGGGCGATTCAATTCAAGTTGATAGTAACTTCACAACCCTGAAAACATGACAGGTTTATTTCGCCTTTTATAGGCCTATTCCGATAGCAATATCTCCATATTATGTAAAACTCGTGGAAAAAAGCGTGCGTTGAATTCGCGTTAGGCTGTTGTCACACGGAACAGAAAACATTCACAGCAATGTTTTGCAAATGTTCTACAGTGTTTCAATTTATGCGTAACGAAGACTCGCTGAAATATTCTCAGAAATGTTTCGCGCTTCAAGACGGCACGCACGGTCAGTAAAACATTTTACGTGTAACCACTTCCATATTTTTAAGCCGTGTGCAGCCTACCTTACCTTACCCCTGGTAAGGTTTGCCTTTCTTTACCTTACTGTCTGAACAGGCAGGCTGCAGTGTTACACCTGCCCAGCCCTGAGGCCGATCAGTTCGGCCCAATGCATAACCGAACGTTACTGTAAACGGCTTAAAAGCCGAAATCAGCGTTAAATTAGCACTGGTAAAGTGTAACATATCTGCTCATACAGAGCTGGTCTGCACTTGGTTGGCTCCTCTCCTGCGGATTTTATAAAAAATGTTCGGGTTTTTGAAGCACTAAGCCCCATACCAGTGGCGTAGCCAGAAATTTCAATTGGGGGGCCTCGTCTCCCTTTCCCCTTCCTCCCCTTCCTCCTTTTGTCCCTCCCCTTCATACTTTCCCCCTTTTACCATTTCCTCCCTTTCCCTGTTCTCCCCTATTCTCCTCCCCTCTCTTCCTTCAGACGTAGGGCCCCCTGAAATCTAGCTAAAAATCTGAGGGAGCGCTGAGAACTCCCCAGCTAGGTCTGGGCGCAGCCCCAGTCGAAATCGAATTTGGTGCATTTCAGCTCTAAAAGATGAGATCTGGCGGCAACAATTTTAATTTTTCCCGAAAATAAAAAGACCACATTGGCAAATTTCGTGCAGTTTATACGTATGCTTATATGTTTTGTCTGGAGGATTGAGGGCCTGGGCCCCCTGCCCCTGTCTACGCTACTGCGCACTACCACGTCATTTAAGGTGGCAGACCACGGTAAGAAATCCGTGCGCAATTTTGCTAAAATATTTTACAACAGCCTTCTTGACTGATCGCAATTAATGCATTCATTCATACATAATGCTCATATTCCCGCGTGCGATTGAGCGGGCGTGCTCTTCAGCATGTCGCAGAACAGTTTCGACCGAAGAGAAAACGCAGGGAATGCACGAGACATTTTGCTTTGGGGACAAATTATTACAGCAACGCGATCATAAAATATACAGGTCTGACTCGCCCGCAGTTTTAGAACGTTATGGCTGCCGTAGTCAGTGAGACGTTTTGAATATAGGCTAGCCTACAATTTTTGCAGTTACCAGCGTTTATTTTTTCTCTAATCGGTGGACTGTTACACCTGCAGTCAATACAGGCTACGTTGCAATCATATTGGTGCCATTACGAATTTTGCCCATTTGTCTGTCTGTCTGTCTGTCTGTCCATCTGTCCCGTACCAAGCAGAAAAGAGTCAAACCGTCAAAGGAACCAAAATTAGTGTGATCGAACGTTTCCCGCGGTACAATTATCGGGTATGTCACTTTTTTGCTTCAAAGTTAAAGAGCTAAGTCACTACGTCAAATCTCAGGAAAATGACGCATATCTTGCGTAGGCCTAATCGCATTTTGTGCGGTGACCTAATTTCCTGTAGCTTACGGGCTATACAAGGTAGATGCCTGTAGTTTGGCTGATTGGGGCGATGGTATGTCTGCTAGCTGCAAGCCGAGGGTCCAATTGTTCGCTGACGCGAGCAATGGATGGCCGCATAGTGCGCTGCGGTATTAGCTCATGCCAATCAGTTGCCACTGCCGTTTCCGAGATTGTAAAGCGTTTCTGGTCACAAGGCCGTCTCATGTAAGAAAAGCTAAAGCAAGTACCCGATCTTTACCTTTAGCCTACTTTTACGGTCAACGCCCGGGACGCTCGGCAACCGGATGAACGGACGGTCGCATATCATGTCAGCACTCGGCGTCGACATCTTTGTGTTAGCCTATAACTGTGCTGTTAATACCCCGTTTACGCGATCAAGTAAACAAATCATCGAGCAAACATTCAGCAAATGCATTCAAAATACACGTGCACGACGTGTGCTCTTATTGTTCGATGTTTGCTTGATGATTGCTTGATCGTGTAAACGGGGTATAAGGCGCGTACAGAGCGACGTAACTGAACTGAACTGACATGGTTTAATCTTTGGCAAACTAACCAGCGGGCAAGCAGTAATGCATTACAGTAGGCACCCTCTAACGACGTCGGTGACTACGTGACCACGCTCACATACGCGTCAACCAATGACCAGTGGGCTCGCCCTGCTTGCCTATTGGTCAGTTCGTCAAAAACTAAACCGTGTCATTTCAATCCAGTTACGTTGCTCTGTACGGGCCTTTACGCTGTTACGTCGAATTTGGTGGCAAGAGTAAAGCGCCATTCAGACTATGGAGTACGGACGTACTGCGTGCTTATACGTATATTTTCCGTGGCGACTATTCGTCCGGCAGCTCATTAATATTAATGAGCTGCAAAAACGAGGGCAGTCTCGTTCTCAACGCGCGACAGTGGGCGGGGTTGGGCGGGGCTTCGCACTGATTGACATGAGGCATGGATGCACCCAATGCATGAATTGTTCAATGGCAGTCGCCACCTAGCGAATGCCAATGAGTAAAATATCCCTGCAGCGGTAGGACGTGCACCCGAAGACTACAATTCGCGTGAATATTATGGTGTAGAACTAAGGATTACGGTTAAGGTTAGTGTGGGTTAGGGTTAGCGTTTTCCAAAGATTTATGTGACAATAATGGACAGCAAAAATTAGCGTTCCTGAAGGCAAGCACAAAACTTGCTGACTGGTTATCCGTGATACTGTACGGCTGAGGTCGTCAGTTGCTCGGCTGCCGCCGTGTTTCTGCGGTGATAAGGCGAGCACCCTTTGGCTGCCGGATCAATATCCTGTGCTTGTATTTTAATTGAATGTTGGTGGACGTGCCACAAAATTTATGATTGGACTGTTACTAAGTTAATCCGTGACAACACTAAATGTCGTCAGTACGCGCGTGTAACGAGCGTTGTTCGTCCGTAGTGTGAACGCCTCTTAACGTAGTTGGCGGGCGAGCGAAAATCACACGCTGTCTGCATGGCTGGCGCATCGATTTCGGCGTGGCGTCAGCGGCCGTGTGCTGGTCTGTGTGTGTGTGTGTGTGTGTGTTGCACTCCGTCTGTCTGTCTGTCTGTGTCGGAGCTGCGCGCAGCGCACTCTCGGTGGATTCGCGCACTTACGATCCGCAGCACGCATCCCGGACCAACACTTGACCTATAAAGATTTTAAACAACAATAGATATTCAACTTCTGATTAGTTCGACAGTCTTTTGCAGCCCCAAGTATAACGTTAGTTTTTGCTTCATCCGGCTGTAATTTGTTTGGTGGTCATTATAATAGGCTAGCTGATACACCGTCGCATTCACCGAAATATATTTTTCGCTAGCAATTTTCATTATACAAGTAAATAGGAAAATAAATAAATTAGTAAGTAAGTAAGTAATTTATATAGTACGCTGAACTTGTGATACATGGTGTCAAAAGCACGCGCTCGGTGACCGAGAAGTAAAACTGTTTTAGATGAAGTCTAAATGTAGACAGAGAGTGAGGTCTACATTTTCGAATGTTCTAAAGAGCATTCCAGGTATCCGAGTGACTTCTAACTCATCATCACCAAATTGCCAGACTTCGCATTATTGGTTCTAACAATTTGCTATTACTATAGACATTTTTTACGACTTGATGTGTTGTCTTTTTAGGTTTATTGCTTTTTTTCACGCGTGATATCTCCAGTGAGATATCCAGTCACGACGAACAATGCACATTTCCGACAAAGAAAATTATGGGTGCTCACAATTGCAATTTTGACTCCAAATTTCTTGAAGATTGTTTTAGCCCCAAATGCTGCATGTTTAGAAGTAAATTTTCCGACAAGAAAATTTTTTGACAGCAGCCCAAAATTTTGGCAGTTGACTTCTCTGCCTCTTCCGCTACTAGGCCAATGAGTACTTGATGGATCTTGCGAGATGGACGCCGCCGAACAGTCCGCGAGCTTGGAATGGCGGCTCGTTGTGCGGATCACGACGACGTGGCGAGCTGTGGTGCTGTGCGACGTGCTTGCGGCCATTGCATTGCAGTTAGTAGTCGAATATCTCGGCGAGGCGAGTAAAGAAGGAGCGTATGTATCGTCGACACGGCGTTTGAGTCGCCATATCAGACGACGACACGGTTCGATCTCTACTCGCTCACCGATCGCTGTCGGCCCGTCCGTCATCTTTTCCATCAGGATGTTTCCCGACCAACAAAGACTTCACTCGGACCGAAACGAACCCGACACGTCTCATCGTTCGGTACGTACCGTGTTTTCAGCAGCGCATCGTAAAGAAAGAACGGTTGAATAGCACCGCCGCCGCGACGCAGTAGGCTTACGAGTGTGACTGTAGCGCTGTTAACCCTATCTTTCACTTGCCAGCCAACCACCAATGCACTATCCTATATGCTGAACGTGAGCGCTATAAATCGAGTACACTGCGGTCTTTTGTGGCTCGCTGATTATACTCTCAGCAAAACGGAAAATAAGTAGTAGCTTACGGGCTACTAGGTAAAGGTCTAGTGTGGCTGATTGCGACAGTGGTATGTCTGCTAGCTGCAAACCGGCGGTCCAATTGTTCGCAGACGCGGGCAGCGGATGGCGGCATAGTGTGCTGCGGTATCATTAGCCCATGCGCCATGCCAATCAGCTGCCACTGCAGAGATTGTAAAGCTCTTCTGGTCGCCAGTCTGACTCATGTAGGAAGCGCCATGGCAAGTAGCTGACTTTACCTTTACCTTTTACTGGGTGGGTCTTTCACTGTTTAGCCATCAGAGCGCCGTTATTCCGTCAGAGACACGGAGCGTCACGTGCCGTATGGGATCACACAGTGTTGCCTGCCACCCGACACAGGTGAACGAGCCCCGCCTTCCGTCAACAGGGCACAGTATAGCCGCGTTATACACGGTAAATTTACATCGAATGAATGATCAACAGCGTATACGTATATAGTAATTCTTCCTGAATTATGCGATCACATTCATTCATGCACGTGTCATCATCGACTGATGTGTCGAGAGCGCGCCTGCGACCACACACTTCATGCTGACGTAACGTCGCATGCATCAGTCTGCAACTATTATTATTCCGCCGACTGGTGCATGCATTGCATACAATACAAAGCCGATGACTGACCACAAAGCCAGTGGCTTCTATCCCCCATATCTGTAATCGAAATCGGGCGCAACTTTCCCCCTCCCAGTGTTGGGCTGAGGTTCCCCCAATTTCTGACTTCAGTTTCCCCTCATTTTGGGTTTTTTGTCCCTCTATGGAGAAAGTTTTGTTAAGGGTGTAGATTGCCCTGTGAAAAAAGGGGAAAATAAAAAATGTGGAAGGAGTTGTTAATGGTGCAGATTGAAAAATTGAGGCGAGTAAAATACGACGAAAGATTTGTT
>Ga0209671_1000835_pt1 | contig 23037 bp, 9 predicted proteins | sample WorMetHERISLAND2_2_FD_187401 | JGI IMG/M metagenome (GOLD analysis project Ga0209671, IMG submission 187401) | Marine gutless worms symbiont microbial communities from Max Planck institute for Marine Microbiology, Germany - Olavius geniculatus... | ecosystem: Host-associated > Annelida >... | reverse complement strand
AGACCGCGTTGTCCGAGCCATCGCGCATGAAAATCCGCCGGGCGGTCTGACCTGCAGGTCGGTCAACAAAAAAAGGTATATATATAGTAGAAAAATTTCGTTATATTTCACCCGTTTGCCGAGAAGCCCCAATGGACGGATTTGCACGAAATTTTGCACGGGGGTCGTCTCGCCGACGTAATCACCTGTTTCAAATTTTGTGTCGATCGGTTGAGGGGTTTCGGATCTGCGTGGGGTCGAATTTTGCCATTCTCCCTTGACTTAGCCGGTCGCCATTAACACAGGGCTGTGCTACCGCACGCCTGTGACTTATAGCGTTAATCCACATGAACATGATATTTTCAGGAAACGTCGATCGTTTCGTTAAACTATTACCAAAACGGTTTGTTACAACTGCAGATAAACCGTTACAAGACATGCACGCGTACGAAACCGATACTCAGCTACGTCACCATTAAGGCGCGTAGGCCTACAGAGCGACATGACTGAACTGAACTGAACTGGCATGGTTAGTTTTAGACGAACTGACCAATGGTCAAACAGTTATGCATCACAGTAGGCACCGTCTAACGGCGTCGGTGGCCTACGTGGCTATGCTCATATAGGCGTCAACCAATAGCCAATGAGCTCTCCCTGCTTGCCCATTGGTCAGTTTGTCAAAAACTAAACCGAGTCAGTTCAGTTCAGATCAATTCAGTTACGTCGCTCTGTAGGCTTACGCGCCTTGGAATTAAACCACGCTTAGCTTGCACTGCTACAGTTTTCACAGTTTCGGCTTCAGTCGTGCGTCATAAAACAAACGACCGTGTAGCCTATAGGCAACCTAAGCGTTGTTTAATTACGATACTGCACCCCGTCTGGAGTGGTATAAGCTCGGACTGCGTCAACGCTTACCCAATCCAGCACTGCGGTGTCTAGTAAGTAAATATCGTGACTGGTTGACGCGCACCTTGTTGGTGATGTGGATGACGGTGTGCGTTGAGAACAGAGTCTGCGAGTCGTGCGCCGCCTTGCAGTCATTGCACAGGTTCAGCAGGCACTTGGAACAGTAAAAGTCGGCCGGTTCAATGCGCTTACGACACATACACGAGTCGCAGCGATGCGTCGCCTCCGTGATCGCCTGCGACACTTTACGCATGCGCAGGGCGTCGCCCGTTCCGTTTCCGGCGGCCGAGGGCGAAGACGGTAAGGGCGCTACGGGCGCGCCGTGGAACGACAGGCGGGTCACGTGACGACAGGTCGGACAGGCGATCAGACGTCGAGATCGACCCCCGACCCCTCGCTGCGTGTCCTCGGGCGAACTGATCGAGTACAGACGTCGGTAGTCGGCCAGACATCGCTCGCAGAACGCGTGCCGACAGTCCAGGTGCCGCGGAGACGTCGAGAATGAAGGTTCCAGGCAGAGTAAACAGCTGAACTGGCCCCTCGCCTCGGACGTCTGTAGTTCACGGTACGTCGTGCAGCTGCTAGACTTGCGTCCGCTGCTGCCTGCTGAAGCCATGTGTTCGGACGAACTGTCCCCACCTCCGGCGGTGCGTCGCATAAAACCCGACACGCTCGCGGTTCCGGTGCGCCTCGTTCTGGCGTGTGACGTCACCGGGACAGCGGCGGCGGAGGGAAGAGGGGGATCCTGGTCGTGACGTCGAGGATCGTTGCGCAGGTTGCCCGTCGTGAAGGTTCCGGCGCGCGGTCGCGGGGTAAACTGGTGCACAGCACTGGAACTAGCCTGTACTCCCACCACACACATGTTCACATAAATTACTATTCATTCACCGAATGAACAGCCCTGTAAACTGACCAAGGCCGTATGTCCAGGATTTTTCTGGGTTCCGTCCTTTTCCCTCCCATTCTTTCTACTGTTATCCCCTTGCATGTTTCGCCCTTCTTTGTAGCCAATAACTACATGTATAGTCTCAATCCGTAAAGGAGCCACAGGCAGGGTGTTCATTTCCTTTTCTATGGGCGTTGAGCCTGTAGGTGGACAGATCACTGAGTCTGGTGCGACGCCAGACCTACGGTTACCTCCCCAGCTGCAGAGCATCGCCGCCCTTTGGCCACCAGTACCAAATTATACTGAATGGTGAACAGAGGCACATGTGTGAACAACTTGCCCAGAGTTGCTACCTGGCAGTGCCCGGCTGGGAGTCGAACCAGCGACCCTGCGATCACTAGTGCGACACGCCACCGTCACACCACCGTATACTGGGTATGAATATGAAACTTTCAGAAGATTTCAACACTCAAACTGAACCTCAGAGCAGACGTCTGTGGTCCACACGACAATCGAACAGTAAGACGTCTCAATGACAGCACACCCGAGTGACTTGCCTACACTTGTTACTCGTTCAGTGGCAATGTGGTGTCTGTTTTAGGACGCAATTGTTCTATACGGCACGAAAATTCGTGGAGGTCCAAAATAACAACACGCATTCAGGTCACCACCAGGCACATGCTACACGCCTGTTTCAAGCCATCTGATTTACGACTATGCGTGTTCGCTTTGCACAACAGCAGAGCAACCAAGACGTCTAACTTCGGTCTACTTATTCGACGCATCATAAAACTCATGCACCCATAGGAGGGAGGCCTACTGTTGAAACTGCTGTATTTTTCTGTCGCAATTCGCCAAGTTATACATCTACGCACATGAAAAAGACGGCCCAACAAAACAAATAAGAAAGTCAGTTACCGCAGAGTGGCCTAAACAGCAAGGTCAGCTGCGCATTTCGTTGTAAATATGCTAGCCCGGTTATGGCCAATTCGCACTTACGATGCTGACGAGACTCAAATGTCGCCTATTGTCGCCGACAGTTAAGTCGTGTCGGCGTCGTGCGCGTGAACTGGCCATTATGTTGTACGCACAAGCACACTGAAACTGTAATGCAATTAAAATCAATATTTCATTATAATACTGCAGTTGAACTGTTTATGTTGCATTACGCTTCTGTGCGAACTGGAACCGCATTAGCCTATTATTTATCAGATCTTCCCTTCCCACGAGGGACTTCCGTTAGACAGTTTAGGCCCTAAGTAAAAGATAAAGGTAAAGTCCAGTACTGGCTATAGCGCTTTTTACATGAGACGAACTCGCGGCCAGGAGCGCGCTTTGACAACCTTGGAAGTAGCAGCTGATTGGCATGAGCTAACAATACCGCAGCGCACTATGCGGCCATCCATTGCCCGCGTTAACGAACAAATAGACCCGCAGTTTGCATCTAGCAGACATACCACCGCCCCAATCAGTCACACTAGGCCTTCACCCCGTAGCCCGTAAGCTACTACTCATTTCCCGTCCCACGGAGAGTAAGAGACTGAGTTGGCCTGAGCACACAGTAGGTTAGCAACTTGTTCAATGTTGCTTGCAAATGAGCGGCAAATCGAAAATCTAACCGGAACCTAAAGTTATGAGTCGACACCAACCACTAGACCAATTGCACCTACACAGACAGGTAGGTGTGAACAACTTGCCCAAGGTTGTTACTTGGTAGTGCGTCGGCTGGGCATTGAATCGTGGACCTTTCTGTCTCGTATCCAACGCCCTAACCGCTGAGCCACCAAGCCATCGGTAGAGTGTAGAGGGCCTACGATTGTGCCAGACACACTAACAGACGACCATGCTAAGGAAAAATGTGTAGCAAATTAGCAATAATCGGAATCACTTGCAGCGTTAGCGATTTCACCTAAAATGTGTAAACGTTAACTAAAAATAAATCACACAATCATTGAATCCTGTTACCCTCCTATCACTTACCGCTAATAAGTAGGTTTACGTTGAATACAATAGATTCTGCAGTGCACTGCGTAATGACAAAACTGTTTCCAACTGTAACTAAATGTTGCTAATTTGCCATTGAAGTAAAAAGAAACAATGTAACCAAAACTGCACTAATTAACAGATTAATTTTCACACTCCTCACTTTTAGCCGACTGTACTTAAGTAATGGTCGAGCTATTGGCACCGGGTGTCGTCCGTCTGTCCCTCCCTGCGTCCGTCTGTCTGTCACAGATGTACTGTGGCTAAACGGTGCAAGATAGGACCTAGGTTGCTATTGATCACTAATGAAGTCGCATATTAGCTTTCAGATAAAATGAAAATCATCAATCTTAAATGACCTTGAAGGTCACTGACAACCAGTACGGTCGGCTATCCTAGCGACAGATGAGCTTTTGTGTATATTGGTAGGGACTTTTAAGCATTACTGAAGAAATTCCGACGTTTCTTTGATTATTATTTTTACATAAATGTTTGTTTAGCCTATAAAAATTATTATGACTGCCACGGTAAAGATAAGAAAAAAATACTCACAGCATTTAGATTACTAGGCCTACCACACAAGCTTGCAACCTGTCGTCATTTAAGCTAGGCCTAGTAGTTCGTATCACATCAAGTTAGTGGACCATAAAGCGAGTGTAACTGTAGGCCTAGCTTAGCTGAGTTGAGTCCTTCGCTTTGGCACAAGCGGCAATAAAACATTCTAAACAAAGCGCCTACTCTAATCTGACCCAATCACGAGTCAGTCGAATGCAATGGCCACGCCTATCAGCTATAGGGATGACTTGCACTTGCGAGGGTTGCCGACCGACAACGTGATGACTGGTTGACGACAACACAAACATAAATATACCTCCTTAGAGCTGCGTGGTTCAGCAAAAAGTATCTCCAACGACGACGAGAAAGAGTCGGATATTGCTTACACAGTATGTAACTAAATTAATATCATTATGGTTGTCTCAGTGTTTACACACCGTCCTGTTACCATCGTCATTTATCATTATCACCGACATGCCGCGGACTGGAGCTCACTGGAGCGTAGCCGTTTCCACGAGCTGCTTCCATCGTCATTGATCTTGCGCGAGTCGCCACGCTGAATTCAGTCCGTGGTTGAGCGGCTGAAGGTCAGCTTCCAGAGTCCGTAGCCAGGTGCGATAGTTGCGCTTCTTACGTGAGACGAACTCAGGACAAGAGGCGCTTTTACAAACTCAGAAGTGGCAGCTGATTAGTATGATACCACAACGCACTATGCGGCCATCCACTGCCCGCGTCAGCAAACAATTGGTATGACGTAGGCGAGGGCGACCAAAGCGGCGCCTCCAGTTCTTGCACGAGAAGCCCGCGGATTGATGCATGAAGAGCTCTGGAAAACGGATATCAAGCGAGTTGCCCATCTTTGCGACGTGATCGAAGAGACAGAGCTGTCTGACTTGGAACTTGGATCAGCAGCAACTGCCGTGGACAGCCGATAGATCTCTACTTTCCAAATTATCTGGTTTTTCTTCTGATTTCATTCGTAACTTTGTCCACCCACGTTATGTTAATCCTGTTGTCAGCCAGTTGGGGGAAAGAAAGGCTTCCAAATCTTTCGGTCACTTCTCAAAACTGGAGTGGAGACCAATGCTGACCTATCTCAATCCAAGAAGTAGCTGAAAACGAATATTTCTATTCAAACCGTGGATTGCCCAGCACTAGTGTGGCGGTCGGTCGCCATGCAAGCGCATGTGTCGATCCCGTGCTCTCACAAGTGTCAACAGCGTGACGGGCGGTTCACAGTTCAACCACACGGCGTGTTCGTAACCTCGGCCGGGCCAGGCGGACCTAGCCAACCAAAGCCAACCGGTGCTCATTTGCTCGCTTGCTGTATTCATCGAAGTCACACGTTATAAACTGCCGACAGCGACAGCAAAAAATCTCGGTCGGTCGCGCTGGCATATTTATAAGGCTGCGTGTACATCACGCTGCACAATGCACTTGCGCAATTCCTGCGCAAATGTCTGCAGCTATTTTTGGCGTCTATTAAGCGTTCGGTAGCCTATTCCTAATAGGCCCATTATCGGTGGGCCTTATCGCTTCGGTTCCGAATTTATCACTGTGCTGACTGTCAAAAATGCACGTGGACTGCGCGAATGAAGTATTAACTTAAGTAGCATTCTGGTAACGTGGCAGAGTAATATTTAAATGCACCCAAACTAACAGTTCAGCCGTCAACGGCGTCAACGTAACAAAACAAGAAGCCCAGCTGTCGCTAGAATAGCTGACCGTACTGGTTGTCAGTGACCATTAAGGTCATCCAAGGTCAATGATTTTCATCTAATTTGACAGGGCGTATGCCACTTCCTATTAGTGATTAATAGTAACTTAGGCTCTGTCTCGCACCGTTTAGCCACAATACATCCGTGACAGACGACAGACGGACGAACGACAACTCACGACAAAGGGCCGACTTTTAAGGTTACAGCTTAGCGGTCGGACCAAAAAGTAAGTGGTAGGTCTATCGAGCCTTGTTCGCTGACGATGGCCGCACAGTGCGCTGCGGTATCATTAGCTCATGCCGATTAGCTGCCACATCCGAATGTCAAAGCGCTTCTGATCACGAGTCTGGCTCATGTAAGAAGCGCTATAGCAAGTAGCGTACTTTACCTTTACCCTTAGACCTACCTTTACGTCATCGTAATAAAACTCACAACGGATACTCAGAATTAAATTCCACACAGCGTATATTTAGGATATTTCATATTTAGACTAGAAAGTAATCATAGCTCGCAGGTACCTCTGCCAAGACAACGCTATTCGCCAGGTGGCGTCACTATATTCGCTTTGCCAGCGGTTTCGCTTATGCCCCCTTTAACGCAATATATACATCTTTATTCATCGAAGAAACGATAGATTAATACATACGCACATGCATGCAATTAACAATGGTAACGCAAATTTTAAAGTGATCCGGAATCCAGGATTCCTGCCGGATCACCCCAAAAATTAAATCACTTGTAGCTTATGCCACGCCCGACATGCCCTCAAAATTTCTAAAAGATCTGTCCATAACTTTTTGAGTTATCCTGCTAACACACAGACAAACAGACAAACAAGCAAGCAAACAAACAAACAAACAAAAACCGGCAAAAACATAACCTCCTTGGCGGAGGTAAAAACTAACAAAATGACGTTGTTTTGTAACTTATTTATCGAGCGACCCTCGTATTTTGCTGCCTTCCTTTGTTAACAAAAAGCCATGGCAGTGGCACATAATTAAGTGCATTATACCGCTCGCCTCGCAAAAACCAAAAAAAGTCGGCAATCAAAAAATATCAAAACGGTGACAGTGTGCGAAATTAGAAGTCAACCACCAGGGATGTCTACGTCTATTGAAGACTACCACCAAAACGTATTATTTTTAAGAAGGGAGGGCAAATTTAGGACTTCAGGGGGGAGCAGTCATCGTTGCACCAGAGCTTGACCAAAAGTGTTTGATATCTAAAAGTGCACCAAATTCATTTTCGGCCGCGGCTCCGCCCTGGATCGACTGGAAAATCCGACAATGCTCCCCAGATCCCCTAATAGGCTGCGGAGGAAAATACCTCTTCCCTTCCCCGATCCATTTGACGTTTCAACCTCTCCCCATTGAAAAATTTTCTACGAGCACCAATGAGTAAGGGTGCCGTGTTCTGTCATTGGGTAGCATTGGGTTCGTAGCGTGGTGTAGTGGTAACGCGTTTGATCCGATCAGCGAAGTTACTGTACGCCGGGCCCGGTTAGTACTGCGATGGGTGACTGCCTCTATGCAGATAAACCATCTCGGTATGTAACCAGCCACCTAGGTCAACTCAGCCTTCCATCCCTCTGGAGTAGGTAAATCGAGTACCGGCCTATCTGGCTGGGGTTAAGGCGGGCGCGTTCATCTGTGTCGCGTGGCAGGTAACACTGTGTGATCCCATACGGCAGGTGACGCTCCGTAACTCTGAGATAGGCTTCTCATTAAGGTCTATATCACCACCTTTTTTAGCCTTTAATGCAGCACTTGACTAAGTTTAACGTCGAAGGGGTTTGAGTCGACGTTGAGGAGAGGGTTAAATATTGGCGGTAGAAGTGGGGGTTGCGTAGTGTGTCGAAGGGGGATAGACGTCCCTGTCTTCGACGACAGTCGAATACGTCAGTCAAACATAGCAGTCATGTGCATCGCTGTAGGCCTGCTGCTTTTCTGTTTATTGTCAACGAAGACAGACGTTTTGACAACTTGTGACTCATAATATGTGACTATTTCATGCTCAACACATAACACGTAGGCCTACGACTTCGTCCTCAGGCCTACATACAGCATGTTTGTACATAACCGTAGACTGATGCCGCTAATCGCTAACCACTAACCAGATGAGACTTCTACTAAAGCTCCAACGTCACGGTGCTTAGCCAAAATCAGTGCTGTATAAATACCGTGCAATAATACATCAGAAGAGTCAACGTTTTAAAAACCTCTGATTGACCAACTGATTTATTGCCGTCTTAATGCCTAAAATAGTGAAAACGATGTGATCAAAATAGCTATGCTATAACGATTACCAGTGACGTATAACCAAAAACTCACTTTAAAAACAAGACTTTTCGTCAAATGTTTTAGCACGTCAATGTCAGTTAATAAATTAGAGCAAAATTAGAACTGTTTTTCGATTTTTCTGCATTTCTCACCATCTGGCCAATGACAACTGTTGCACGTTTACGTTTGCGCATAGCACTAACTTTTAGTTACAAAGTTCTCTGTATTAAAATTTCCCCCCTGCCGATCCCCGTTGCCATGGCAACGTATTTCGGGACAAAATTGATTATAACTGGCTCCCGCAAAAGCTAATTGCATACCGGTACTGTTTTCACCTACCCCCTATGTTTGGGCCCGGGCTATGCAACGGTGTCATGTAAATTTCTCCCCTAAAGACCCCTGTTGTCATGGCAACCAACCGTTTTTATTCAAAGACAAAATTGGCTGCAGGCTCACAAAATCGTCAAACACTGAAACGTAGCTGCTAGGCTATATAGCGTGGCAATGGGACAGACACCTCGTTCCACAGAACGTATTTTTTCAAAATAAATTACCGGTACAGAAAAAAAATTAAAATAAGCCTACAACTCAAGGTAACACTAATGTAAACCGTTAAACAGGACGTCATCGTGTCACGAACTAACCTACTGCCTGTTTATCGAGTTTCGGGTAATTTACCAGGGTTTCGCGGAACCTATCCAGCAAACAACGACGACTATAGCGAAGATCTGGACCGTCGCTCGGTAAATAAGTAACGCACCTGATTGACCTCATGTCATCCGACAATCAGCCGACAACGGCATGATCACGCCAAGCACTTTGTAACGCGTTAAACTACTTGACTTAAAAAAGTAAGAAACAGCCGCCATATTTATTGACGTGCAGGTCATGACGAGATATATATTACGAGTGCGGACGGGTTATGAATGGTTATTGCGCAGAAATGCGGCTTATAAGGCGTCTGTGAGCAGCAGCAGCAGCAGCAGTCAGCTGCTGTACCGAATCTTCTACTTTTTTACGAGGTGCTTCGCTGCGTTCTGCTTCGTTCCGTCCTTTTCTCCTTGAAGAACTCGTCTATATAGCAGACTCAGCCAAAGTCTGCACGTATATAACACGTATAACGTTAAAAAGTTGCTTGAATTTTCGTCTTGTCTTTCAATGCATTTTTTATATTTTTGTTGCCCGTTTGTTTTTAAATTTTGTCCTCTCAATGCCAATGTCAGTGTCAATATTAAATTTATATAGCGCAATATCATGAAGCATCTCTATTGCACTGAGGCACGTTAAGGCACAGCATATTTATCTGACGGCCGTATCATTAGCTTAGCGGCTATTGATACGGCAATCGGACAAATATCCGGTCCAACCCGGGCCGGCTATTTATCCTGCCGCCGACTTGGATGGCTTTAGCCGGTACCTACTACGAGCACTCAACGGTAATTACCGGTTAAGGCCGAGTCTGTGCGGCGGTACAACGTTGCATACGCTTAGTTATGTCGTGCATTATTGTCACATAAATCTCTAAAATACTCAAGCCATAACCTTAATCCTAATCCTAACCCTAATCTTAACTCTAAACCTTAAACCCTATACACCATAATATTAACGTTAATGCTGGTCACTATACGTGTAACGCAATTACGCCGAGCGACATTAGTACCGCCGCCTGGCGATTGCGATTAAGTTTTTCGCTTTCATTCACTGCCGGAACAATAGCTACGGGCTATTTTTACGGCTGCCAGCATAGTCACAGCGTTATGTCAAATATAATTTTCATTTTTATTAGAGTTTCAAATTCCACACGAGTAGCCTCACTATAGGCTACGTAGCAAGTCACAAGTTAGACGCATGCTAAATGTTACGGTCACTTTTCGTCACCGTGTCTTCTCACGTGCTAAAAGATTATAGAAGGCAAAACGTGAAGAATTATTACTGCAACGAGATGTCTCAAGCAGGGCTTTCCAAACATGAGAACGAAAAAATTGTTAATTATTCGCATTTGTTTCACTGCATCAGTGCTTCTGCCTTTTCACGTGTCCCAATTGCACGAACAATACATCAAGTTGGCGCCACTTTGATGGTACATGTATATAGGCCTAGAGCAACTCTCATGAATAATGCAATCAAGTGTTTATGGGCTTGTACGACTGTAATAAAACCGCAATAAACCTGTACCACAATAAGCCTAACTGAAAATGGTCGCCGTCTACTCCGTTTCAGCGGCGTTAATCCAAATTTATTATGAGGGGGGCGAAATTTTATACGGAGACAAACTGAAATAAATCCATAATACACGTCAGTCCCTGATGCCAGAAGGCCCGCAAAATCATAGTCGAAGAAGAGCGGGGGGAAGGCTCTCAAAGAAGACGGTCAGCGAGCCCAGTTCACACCCCCAGCGTGTCTAGGGAGGTCTGTGGAGCTCTGTATTGCTCTCCCAGTGGGATCTGGGAAGCCTCAAACTCATTCCGGGCATAAAAAACCAGGTAGACCAAAAGACCAAAAGTTTGAGAAGGTAAAAAATACTCTCGCCGCGGTATTTTTAACCGACTGTACTTAAGTAACGGTCGAGCTATTGGGACGGCTGTTGTCTGTCTGTCTGTCTGTTTGTCTGTCTGTCGTCGTCGTCTGTAACGGATGTAGGTCTAGGGGAAAACATTTCTCACGAATACATGTAACTAGCCATGTGCCATAAATCTAGGCATACAAAATTTCAGCGATCTAGTGCAAAGGGAACATTTTTATATTCGGGGTTGAATGGACGGGGGGTAAATAATGTGCGTTTTTCAACGGAAAACTGGCCATATGTCGGAAACAGTGAAAGATACGGCCAAGGTTACTATCAAGCATTAGGTCTAATAGAAAGTGGCATACGCCCTGTTAGATGAGATGAAAATCATCGACCTTGGATGACCTTGAAGGTCACTGACAAAAGTACGGCCGGCTATCCTAGTGACAGCTGGGCTTCTTATTGGAAGGGGAATCCTTCCGAAACCCACATCAGTGCTCCGTTTAATTTTGCTGTGTTGCAGCAGTCCGCTTGAACTCGAGACGCAGCCGCGTAAATGCATTTTCTTGCATTTTGAGATCCAAAACTAACACACTCACAAACGCTTATTCGCCGAGAAATTGATAAAACAATAAGATTTCAAACATAAAAATAAAATATTGCAAAATTTTATGTAAGCACCGCCTTAGCCTGACTGTCTGACATCCATTTCAAAGTTGGACTAAGCCTCACTCCCGCGTATTTGCAGACAGTCACACTGGCGTGGCCATGGGGGGTACTAGAAGCACGTGCCCCCTTAGCAGCCTACTCAGTTAATCAAAGTAGTGCAACAATGCATCAACACTTCATTTTTACACACAAAAACGAAATTTTTTAGGGGAGAAGGATCTGCCCTCCCCAAACCCTTTTCTCGGTTGGAGTGAACACCCCTCTCCAAACCTCACCCCTCAGGTGCCCCCAAATCCAGATCCTGGCTATGCCACTGAACAGTAACTCATCAAAGTACCAACCGAGCCCGGTGTAGAGCAACTTTGTTAACACCACAACGCATATGGTGTGTCCAAATGTTCATGTTTTGTCAGATCGATCCAGATCGTACTGGGAATGTAGGTAATAACCCGTTTATACTAGGAAGCAACATGAAACACACACGAAGTAAATTTAGAACACACGGCCTGCACTCTTAAGCGGCATTCACACTACTCGCGGAGTCCGCGCGTACTACGCGCGTAGTGTGAATGCCGCTTTAGAGCTGGCTTGATAACGGTACATATTGAATACGTGTGCTTCACGTGTGCTTCGTGTATGCTTCTTCGTGTAAACGTAAATTTATACAGCGCATAAGGTTAAAATTAACCCCTTTGCTCCCATTTAAATCTCATACATCTGCGAGTGAACCTTTACACAGTCCCCGCAAAAGCTGACATTTTGTCGGCTACGTAGTACAAGCCATTTACTGCTGACAACCCAGCTTATAATAACGACTGTGCTTGCTTAACGCGCACGAAATATACATGGATCTTTTAATTATAGCCAAGCGCATAGGCGTATACAACACGCTATCGCCACATATAGACTTAGGCCTAATATTCTCTTACCTTGCTGGTTTCATCGCTGTACTTTCGTAGCACAAAGGCTTCTGAGTTAGGCCGCGCCATCTCTCAGCATTAATATGCGTTTTCTGGGCAAAACGATGACTACAAAGTCTATAACTATGTTCGCTACATTATTCCCTGTTCAGCTTAGCCACAATAGGTCGAGATAATATTTACGACGAAAACCAGATCCTTGCTGCTGGCCGATAAGCTGTATAAAGAGATGCGCTAGATCCAAAATACCGTTGCTCAAAATACTACATATCATTGAATATACCGCGGTATATTGTTGCGTAATTAGTGGCTTCTCAATCTCAGAAATGAGTGATGCCGATGCATATATTTTTATTTCTCAGATCTTATCATTATTTTTTTGTTGTGCCTAAGCTCAGAAGTAAACTATCGGACGATTTTGGATCGTATGTTAAACTAATGCTGCATTATCGCGCAAAGCATCACATCAACTTGACAGGTGTTTGACAAGTTCGCAGTATGTCATGTAATACCGTCATTCGTAGTACCGGGGTTTCACTGCTGCGATATTGATGTTGCGTGCATCACTAGGCGACGGTTGCTGCTGCGAGGGGCAACACGTTAACAACAAGAGCCAAAGGACGGAGAGAGCTGCAAAAGCATTGCTTAGCTGTGCGGCCCCTCGCAGTGTAGGCCTAGGCCTATCACCGCTGCATAGGTCTAGGCCTAACCATCGTTCGTCATCCATGGCCCGGGTCTAGTAGGCTATGCGCCAGTTGCGAGACTGCAACCTATAAAACATAAATAGACTGCCTCTGACGTTGAAATATGTCTCTGTGTGTAGCCTCATTCTGCATTATCTGGGCCTGTTTGGACCCATAAGTCACTGTCATACGACATATTTCACTACAGTTTAAAATATTCCGTAACGTAACATAGCTCGTGCACTATAGTTTATTAATAATTATATGTCACGTAGGCCTTGCGGTTGTAGGTTAATTTGCCTTAGCTGTCTCGCAAAACTAGGCCTAACATCAACTAGGCCTATAGGACGCTAGTCTACTTTCTAAACCAGATAACTTAACCACCTTCGTAGCCTAGTTGTGAAACCACAATAACGAACACGATCGATAAGCGTGACATTCTTAATCCATGTTTCATCCACACGAATACACACAGAACGCTGTCGATCGCTGTTCTGTGCAATGGGACAGCCATTAGGCCTAGATCTGACACAGCTTTCACACAACTGGGACAGATAAGCTTACGAGAATGTCTGCAGGGGACAGGAGCTAAGCCTACTCCAGAGCGTACGTGGTCCGATGAGGCAGACCTCACACAGTCATAGGCCTATCACGCTCTGAAGTAGCTGTTGCAGCAGCTGCGGTGACGCTGGCAGTGGCTGACAGCGTCTAGAGTCGACGTCATCGTAGTCGTCGCTGTTGTCGTCTGACGTGTTCTCTGGTCGTCTGCGGCAAACATTTTCTCAAACGGTGGTTGATGATTTAGACACAGACTACGCTCATTTTACGATTTTATCATTCAACGCGTCTGTTCACTTGCAGTTGCGTTTTTATTATGCCTGCGCCAATGAAGTGGTCGGAGGAATTAAAATGTTTCCAGTGTTTTCGTGCGTGCGTCCGTGCGTCCGTCCCGAACAAACCTTGTTAGCACGATATTTTGCGTATGTGTTGACGAAATTTGACCAAACTTTTAGCACAACTAAGAGATTTCGAAACAAGGATAAATGCATCACATATTTTGGGAGCAAAAAGTCAAGGGTCAAGGTTACGGTAGAGTCAAATATACTTTTTTATCAATCTAAAAAATACTTTATTTCTATCATGAATTTGCCTTAAAGAATGAAGATGTAGAGGTCACTTCTGTTTTTGAATAGTTTGCTTGCCAGCTGCAAAACAAAAAAAATATTTAATTGTTGTAATCAAACCCTGACTTTTCATGTAAAGGATTTCTTTCTGAAAAATTTTTTTTCCTGAAAGCCGAATGATTCTGTAACGTACGGCTGCAAAATTATTGTGCAGTAAACTTCGTGCCGTTTTTGGAAAACCCTGTAGCTACTTGTGAGTTATAGAGTGTTTACACGATCCAGCAAACTTCCAGCAATGTATTCAAAATACACGTAAATTGCTGGACGTTTGCTGGACGTTTGCTCAATCATGTAAACACCCCATTACTGACGGCACAATTCTGTAAAACTCATTTCGTTTTTACGCAAGTGTGATGTGTGGTGTTTCACTGCAAACTTTCGGATGTTTTTGCAAGCGTTGTTGTTATTATAATTGCGTACGAATAATTAACCGTTAAAGTTTTGAGACAAATTGATGTCGTAATGAAGCTGCCGCCAACGATTCAACATAAAATACGAGAAGCAGCATTCACTGACGTCATCTCAAGTCAACAAGTCAGATGTAGTTGATTGGTTTCATTTCCAGCGCTCATAATAATCGTATTCATCTCCCGACTCCGATGATGGTATTAACGCGTATATACCGACTTCATACAATTCTAACGTGGTATTTACGTTGACTTAAAAAATTACAGACGGAGCCCCGTTTACAGAGTTGGGACTACAACTTTGAAATTTCGACCGTCTTTTCAATAAATTTCCGTTCCATCTCGTAGTTTTTAATCATCACGAGTGCTGCCTTTGGCACTCTAAACGTCACAACAAACTGACGCTGTTAAAACTTTGAACAAAGATCACATAACTTGTAGCCCGTACCGTAGGCCTATTCCTACCCGTTGCTTCTGAAGTCCTGAGTGTGTGAAGTACGTAATGAAATTAAACTGCCACGCACAGTTTGGCAAAAACGTAATCCATTAGCCTGCACGTTTTGTCATGTTCTTAACCACCGCTTATAGAATTCTGACGTGCAATTTTTAGCTTTTAGCTTACTATTTTACACGCATAGAAGGGTAAATGTTCTTTTACTGTCCCTAACTACAGCTAAGTTATTCGGACTTTTTTGTAATAATTTTCGCACAGTTAAAAATATCTGTATTGTACAGATAAACGCTCACTATATAAGATTACAAAAAAAATTCACTTAGTTTTCCCTAGTTTGCAAAAAAGTATTTGCTAGTTTTGTAAAAAAAATAATATCGGAAACGGATTTAGGGAGTTAGACCATCAAGTTGTAACATGTAAGTTTTGTGTACTATTGCATTTGCTGTCTGACATTTAAACGTAAGAATTTTTTGGGAGTTTAGAAATCAACAGAATTGAGTTAGGGTATACGACATCCTAGTTCGGACATTAACACTTTTCAAGAAAATGTCGAGGTACATTTTGAAAGCGGCATGGTCTTGAAAAATCACTTTACTATGAGATTCCAGTTAAACGTGGCAACGAAAGATTTAGGAAAATTGGTCAATAATTATGAATTACAACAAAGGCTTGATCTTACTTTTTGACCACGGTGTAGGTTGATTGCATTTAGATTACCTGCTGGCAGCTAATACTTTGTTGATTATAAGAGTGCCCTCAAAAATAGCGCAGCAACTGTTTAACTGTTTACTCCGGTATTTTAAACTGTTGCTCTTCAGTGAGTTATTTTTGTAGCACTCGAATACATGTTTCCATATTTTTCTTGTTTACAACGCAGCGGGAAGACCGGTGACGTATCAAAAATCGATCAGCGGACGTTGACAAAGAAAGCAAGCGCACGTGACCTCAAATTACGCTAGTTTGCTCGACAAGACGTCGTAGGACTTCGTCCTACGACGAAGCAATGAAACGTGTAGCATCCCGATCACCAACACGAAATGCGCCTTTCCACGCATTGTATTTTGTGCAGTGGTTTCATTGTTTCATCAAATCATCGTCATGCACGATCATCATTCATTATTTCAAAATGTATCGCGACGTATAATAGTAGGCCTATACAGGTAACGTTATGGAATTCAGTCCGACTGCGATGTCCAAAATAACGAATAATATAGCATAATATAACTCTAAGTATAACTTTTTCGGCATTATAAATACTGCTTATATCTTAAATCGCATTAGATAAGCCTATGTATTATGTTGTATCTATACTGTCAATTGCAACACATCTGAGCACTGAACGTGATGAAGAATGTAAAATCAAATTGTCCCTTTTGTTATTTAACTTTAATCTGTCATTTACGACAGTACAAAGTGCCACAGAAATAATTCACTCTGACAATAATAACAGTCAAAACACGACAAAAACTATAATTAGCTCACAATACAATTAAGCATATGTAACGTTTATAATAATTCACAAAACAATGCGAAAACACCATGTAGTTTGGCAGTATGTTGTGAGAAATATGTTTGGCATATTAATTTTAGCTTTTAAACTGACAAAGCTGATTAACAAGATTTTTTATTATGACTATCCGGCATACGCCAATTTTACCGATTCATTTAGTCATAATGTACGATTTTTAATCCACTGATATGATTCACTTGTTGTTGTACTTTTGCCGCACAAAATGTGAATTTTTTTTGTGAAATTCCGTACAAGGAAAACTTCATAGATAGTATGAGCACCTGTTAAAAAGGTTTTGTTATATTTAAAAATATCATCAAAAGCGTTTTATTTCACTTGTGACCTTTGGATGTCTATCGTAACACAAGTTTTTTAATACGACAGCGAACCGCCGGCCTACTCGGCACTGTTCAAATTTTCACACCAAAAAAAACAGTAAGACGAAAAATTGTCAGTTACGGCGTTAGAGTTAATATCTCGGTCGCCGTGTCGCGACAGATGGACGGACAGACGACGGGAATGCAATGCGTTTAATGCGGCAGGGTCGCTCCGTCGCGCATAAAACGGCGAAAGCTACATCCGGAGTCGGTACCGGCTATCCTTGGTGTTTGATCGATGGTGACATTTCCGTCTCGGTCGATCACGGCCGACGAAACGTAAACGCATAGCCTATAAATAAAGCGACGAAGTGATGTCGCGTTGCATGCTGGGATTACGCACGGTGCAGCCGACAGTATACTGCTGCTATATACGTGTGTCCAGTGGCTTTGAATCACGTTATTAGTCACGATCTACCCGTCACCGGCACAAAACGCTAACCGGCTGCCTCGGGTTAATTGCGTCAGGGTTAATTATCTATCAGGCAACAAAAAATAACAAGACTGTTTGTTGCCGCCACAGAGGCCAAGCGACGAAAGAGGTTATCCTTTTGGACCGGTCCATCTTTGTTACCAAAGTCGGTAGGTAAAATGCGGAATTGCTTCTCGTTTTTGTTCGCCAGGTGACAACAGCAATTTGCAATTCCATGGTTTGGCTGGACTTTGATCCCCGAATTTTTTCTTTCCCTGAAGATCAGAAGCCTCCATCAAAATGACCTAACATACATATATACATACATATATAGTATGTCATTGAAATAGTATGTCATTGAACCCACAAGGGAGTGTGGGCCACCTGGCGAGTGGCATCGACGTCTAAATTTGTCTAACGGTTTAAGCACGAGGCACAAATGTGACAGACGACAGACAGAACAGACAGACAGATCATGTTATAAAAAATGTAGCTATAAGGGAAACTGCTTCCGCTAGAGCCATTCCGCTTGAAAGTGTTGATGGACTATCGGTGAAATTTGTGAAGAAATTGGGCACGAGTGTCCATGTCAAATATTGCATCTTATTATTTCCGTCCATGGGCTTTAGCATGCAGGGTGTACGAGCAGACCACCATACGGTAGCATAATCGCAATAGCCGACAACGCGGATGCTCTCAGCCTAATAAAGCCCGCTGGCTGAATCTTACACGAACTCTTTGCAAAACAGATACATTGTTAGAGATTGCCGTTTCTAGCGAGAAGATTTAAAGGCTACAAACATGCTGACAGGTTTTTTTCTGATGCGATCGCGGCGGAGAGACCGCGAGCGTCTTTAATTTATCAGTCGATCGTCGTCAGCTCTAGTCTCATAACTCACGGCGAGACAGCACAATTGCTCCGTGAACTTCAGTCACATGAAAGTTTGCCCACAGGCCTCGGACTGCATCAACTGATAATCCTAGCCGCTTTTACATTTGAGGCTGTTTTATCAGCTATTTTGATGAGTTATAATACGGTGATGCAATAATAGTAATAGCAGTGTAATAGTCTAATTTCTCCGAGAGCACAATATCCACCGATGTTATTCTTTTCCGGATTCGGAGTGGTGGATATTGGTTCACATGCGTTACATTTTAATCCGTCTCACGACAGCTCGAAGTAAAGCACTGCACCCTGCCTTCGGCGAAAGTAATAATAATTGTACAGAGTGGGCCATAAAAACCGTCCCCCTACATGTCAGCTAATTATGTCTTCTAAGAGTAATGTACATTTAAAGTGAATAACGCACATTGAAATATAATCAATTCTGAGTAACATTTGCAAATTTCGTGCAAATATTTTTAATAATTTTGATTATATCGTACTATTTTAAATAAAATTTTCACATGCTCATTAGTTTTTGATATCAGTATGAGCAGAACAAACTAGCAATTTATATGGTGTGCCATTTTGTCCATATAAACAAATGCAGTAGCATTTTAAGCAGAATAATATAAGGGACGGTTTTTATGGCCCATTCTGTAGTTACGAACGTACAGAAATACGTAACTGAACTGAACTGAACTTACACGGTTTGGTTTTTGAGGAATTGACCAACGAGCGAGCAGGTCGAGACCAATTTGCTCGTCCATTGGTCATTGTTTGACACGTACGTGGGGTAGTTACGTAGTCATCGACGCCGTTGGACGGTGCCTACAGTAATGCATTAGTCTTTGCCCATTGGTCAGTAGTCTAAAACTAAGCCATGTCAGTTTAGTTCAGTTACGTCGCTCTGTATGCGCCTTAAGTATTACGTCACAAACCTAATCACGTCTATATATATGAAGCTCAGTTCGTCCTTTCGTCCAAGACACGTGTGTTGTGCAACGTGTGCAAGTACCGTACACAAAAATTCACATGTCGCATAATATAGGCTACCTCTTATAGCTTATTCATATTTCACACTGTCTATAATTGGTCTATCCCACTTTTGTCAGCTCCCGTTTTTTTGTTCTTTTCGTGTTTTTTTTGTACAATTTCTATTTATTTCTTGAGTCTTCATTCTTCTAAATAATAAAGTTTAAACGAAAGTTTTAACGCATCTCCAGTAGCTGATGTAACGCGCTTTAGTAAAACGGGTTCTAATGCATTTTGAAGATAAAAGTACACGATTTCCGTTCACAAACTTTTATTAAGCGAGAAAACGACAAAAAGATATACCGTATAGACAGCAAATAACAGCTGCATAGGCCTACGCTTTTGTGTACTGTAGTATTTTTGTTCAGAAATTGACTAAGTGCAATAAGAGTTTGAAGTCACAAACCCTTACCCTGTTCTGCGTGTGCTGATTCATATTAGTCTTATTTATGACGAATTAGGCCTGACGAACTTACAGAACTGTCAGTTCACTACCCTCTAGCATCCGTAGTTCTACCTCTGCAGACACTTTCCGTCGCCTCCTTAAAACTCACTGCTTCCAGCAGGCCTACTGCTCCGCCTAGCGGCTCAGCCAAGTGCCTCAGATTCGGCCACTGGCTGACATTGTGCACTTTGAATATATGCACGTACTTACTTACTTACTTGGTTCGTGCACAATACAATTTTTGATCAAAGTTGCTAACTTGCTATTGTCACGGGTCGCAGCTGCGCCCAAGAGATCCGGTGGGTGTGCTGCGGCCGTTGAAGCCAGATCCAGTCACTCCAAATAAATTCGTACCCCCGTCACCAACACTGGTCAACCTGGCTGCATCTACGCTGTGACCCAGACAGGTAGAAGTGCCGCCGTGTGGCCACGAGTGACCACGATCGTCTATCGACGAGGACTGAGTAGTTCCATCTCGCATAGTTCCTCACAACCAAACCAAAACCTAAACCTTAACCTTTAACCCTATCCCTATAAAGCTAACCATTTTAACTTAACCCTATGCTTAACTTTTCTAACCTGAACCGTAAGCGCAGGCAAAATGGCATTAGGTTAAACATTTCAGGTGAAACGGGAGGACATCGACGAGGACAGAAAGGCGTTGGTGTGCGGTCGTGCATTGTGTAAGTCGACGCACTCGAGCGGACGATTGACCACCGGATGTCGACGACGACGACAACAGCAACGCCAGCACGACATGGACGAGTTGAACAAGGCGTACAGCAGCGGGTTAACGGCACTGTTGACCAGCGCCAGGGTCTCGGCGAACACGTACACCACCTCGGGCATTTGCGTCCTGTACTCGGACCAAATATGGATCAGGTGGACGCTGAAATACGGAGCCCAGCAGGCGATGAAGGACAGAACGATGCACAGCGTCATCTGCACCGTACGCACGCGCGCCCGAGACATCGCCGCCATGTTGAATCCAGTCGCACGGCGCAGGCACGGCGACGACGATCTACTTCCGGTTTCAACGGTGGTGGAGATCTGGTCGGCCGTGTAGCTATCCATGGTCGCCGACCGAAGGAAAAGACGACCACGACGACGACGAAAATGTTCGTTCGAAGAACCTCCGTTCTCGGTTGCGGTGGCGGAGAGCTGGTCCACTTCCGGCGGCTGCGGAGACAAATCGGCAGCTGCCCCGGATGTAACTCGACGGAAACGACAAAAACGACGATACCCGGCTACATCCGACTGCGACCTACGCGGCAAATTGGCTCCCGTACGGCTCTGAACTTTGACCTCAGGGGTCTCCGAGCTGTCGCCGTGCTCCTGACGAACTTTGGTGGTGCTCAGAGTCGCGGTCCTAGCCGAGTGCAGCTCCCTGCTGCGTCTCCAGACGACGAGGACAACGTTGACGTAACAGAATGTCATCAGCACGGCCGGGATAACGAGGATGTATGCCGTCAGAGAGGTAAAATAGAGCTTGCGTTGCCACCAGGCCGTGTACCCGCGACTCGCGCATTTGTACTTAATCACGCCTTCCGGGTAAACTCCAACCGGTACCTACATGCGCAACAAACCCCGATTGGAGACTTTTAAAGCTTAGACCAGGAGTTTGAAAGAAAAGCATGAGGTAGATGTGGTTTTCCTCAATTTTCGGAAGACGTTTGATTCTGTCTCACACAAGAAATTGACTATGAAACTACGAACAATTGTAGACTCTGCTTTAGGGCTAATTTATACTTATGACGCCGACGCGACTCAATTGTCGTCAACTGTCGCTACTCTTAAAGTCGCGTCGGCGTTGTCTATAGATGTGAATGGGCCATTAATACGCTTTTTTTGGTTGTAGCTATAAAAGTTATATTCATCATCATAACTGCAGTATTCACGTGTCAAAGGTTCCACGTACCATTTGTCATTACCATCTGCCACACGAGAATAAACAATATTATACGAATAAGCAGACATACAATAAGTCCAGGCAAATAACTACTGTTTAGACTTGTCTTGCTTATTTCAAAGGCCACACTGCAACTTGCTTTAAAAATTGTCGTACAACAAATTAACAGCAAATTGAAGTAACGAAATTTGAACTTAACTACTACGTCGTCTTTTTATAAACAAGTAGTGCAGCATTTGTACCGCAAATTCACAACATCTCAAAACAAGTAAAGTTTGGACACAACAACAGTGATGGGCACAAATTTTTTATTTTTGGTTAAACTATAACATTTTTTCCAAGCAAATAAATCAGATAAACTTTTAGTTGAATTATCAGTTAGTGACTTTTTAGTCAACTTTTGCCTATCACTGCCTAACAGCGTGCGAACAGTAAACTCGACGTGCATCGTTGTTATAAATTGTATAGGTTTCATCACGGTCTACAGTGCGATTGTAACGATACATAGGCCGTAAAACGTGCTGAAACGTAGCCTACTTATTTCGTGGCCGTGATCGACGGCGTGTTCTGCCTAGACGCAAGTGTGATATTAACCAACAGACGTGAACACGCGAGACACTACAGTCGTCACGCTTGAATGGAGTGAGATTGTGGGCACTTACAACACTCCAAACGCTGTAGTATGAAATAGAAGGACTAAGCAGATTGCCATAAGACCTGTTTGAAGATGACAAGCTGTGGGGTGGCGAAGACGAAAGCCATGATCCATGCGATGACAATCATGCGCCAACGCCGAGCTTGTGACGCGGCGGGTAAACTGCTCATGGGACGACAGATTGCCAGGTAGCGGTCAAAACTCATTGCTGTTAGTAGGAACGTTGTGCTGGCCAGGGTTACTATCTGTACAGCCATGTTCGCGTAACGACCATCACAGTACACTACGACGTATGACAGTACAGTACGTTTCATTACAGTAGCATAGTAAACAGTTAAATAGAAAACATTCATCTATAACTTGTATAAACTTTAATTCCTAAAAATTTATCCATACCGTTTTAATCGTCACCTTTGGCAAAAATTTAAAAGCATAAGCTTTATGCGGAAACAACAAAAGACGTAATCTGACCAACCGGCTCCAGAAATGCATTTTAAGCGTTTTAAAACCAAGGCCAAATGCGGGTATTTCGAAACCCATACTTAAATGATTTAGTCTTAAAAATTCTTTGACCACGCTGAGGATTAACTGACGCAGTTGTAGACTTTATCGGACTTCTACTAAACAAATTATCACTTTTGAAAACAGTGAAATCAAGTTACTCCTAGGCAAACCTGAATAT
>Ga0209671_1000834_pt1 | contig 23042 bp, 9 predicted proteins | sample WorMetHERISLAND2_2_FD_187401 | JGI IMG/M metagenome (GOLD analysis project Ga0209671, IMG submission 187401) | Marine gutless worms symbiont microbial communities from Max Planck institute for Marine Microbiology, Germany - Olavius geniculatus... | ecosystem: Host-associated > Annelida >... | reverse complement strand
CATGAATTATTATATAAAAATTTTTTAACGCTTTTAAAGCGTTAAAAAATTTTTATATAATAATTCATGTGACTGATTTGTTCCAAATTACTGTTTAAACTGCATGACTTTTTATTCCATATATTTTGGTTCTGCGCGTGTTCTGCTCCCCCACGCTGAGTTACATCACCTCTCAACGTCAATTAACGGTCGTCGCCGCTACAGATTGGATCAAAGCACGCCGTCGCTTGCAGCCATTGTGCATTTTAATTGTGCAGCCGCAGTTCTACACAATGCAAGCGGCCTCGCAAATTACCCCATTCCTCGCACGAATCCTCGCACGCTCGCCTCGCACTATACCCTCCTCGCACCTTGCATTTTACCATCACCCGAAAACAACAAGTACACAATTTCTTATGGAACTAAAGAACCGCAAATTTGTTAAATCATTAATTATTAAAACAAAACTCACGTGGCAGTTACTGTAGAATGCCGACACGCTTAGATGCTAGACTGATGTGGCAACTGCTAGCATTCAACCAGACATGTTAAAGTTCGAAAAATCTAGCCCAAATGTCAGCCACGTTTTTGGCCGAATGCTGCAAAGGCAAGCCGTTGAAACGACCTCTGTCGTCGTCTGTCTGTAACGCATGTACTGTAGCGATATGTCTTACCAGAAAACTGATATCACAATTAATTAGCCAGCTGCGACAGCGCTCGGCAGTTGGCACGAAAAATTTCAGTGATTTAATGCAAGGGTAACATCTTCAAATTCAGAGTTGAAGAATGGCCTTGAAAAAATGTTTTCCAACCAGTTACTGGTCGTATCTCAAAAAGAAACGATGAGAGAATACGGCCAAGTTGCTATTGATTTTTAAGTTAACAAATACGTTGCATATTAATGCAAGAAATAAACACACCTTTGACCTGTATCATTTCCAAAACATTAGCAAAATAACACTACAGCACGACTTTCCATCCAAACTGAATTTATCATATCATTCGATGAGCAAATGAACTATGCACAATTACAGCAATGCTGGCACTTTTTTCCATAAACTGAGTTTCATGACTGGAAATGACATGGAAACTCCTCCAGTTTCAGTAAAACCAACTTGCACACCGTGAATCAGAAAGACACACAACTGACAAAAACGTACACCATTCTTGCACACAATGCGCAATGTGTAAAAAACAAAAACGCTATAATTCAATCAAAAAACCAAGAACTGGTCTAAAAGTGAATGAGCATATTATCAGTCTACTCACTAATTATTAGAGCTGTCAGTTGACGCGTTAATTAACGCGTGTTAAAAAAATTAACGCACATGTGTAAAAAACACGTGATAGTTGAGGATAGGAGGCTGAGTTGACCTGAGCTGTTTGCTTAGTGTTTCCTGCTGCGAGTGAATGTGGAACCCGTAGCAATTTCTTGGCTACTTAGAGGATTCCAATGCTGTATAGGCCACTGCCATAGACCATTGCACCGAGCGACCAACATTTAACTGCAAGGATCTTTCTGTAACGTCAATTTTGTGCCTAGTTAAGTCCAAACTTCACTATTTTGATTAGTTGTGAACAACAAGTAGTGCTGTACGGCATCTCTTCGTGTCAGCTGGAAGTCCTGGATTTGTGCAGTGCAGGGAGTTCTGTCACTATACCTGCAGTGGACGTAGCTTGCGCCCAGTAAAAAATGGGGGGAGCAGTTTTGCTAAGGATGTATGCAAAATTTCTGTCACTATAGAAATGCTGTTTTTAGCTCAAAAGTGCACAAACTGTTTGTAACCTCTATGGACAAGAGATGATATACAAAATAAAAAATACTGTAATAGTTAAATAGTAAATAGTAAAGTAAGTAAGTAAAGTGTAAATTTATATAGCGCATACTCAAAAAGTTCTGTCACTATAGTCTAAATACGTTTAAAAGATAAAAAATTATATGTGTTTTTAAAACTTTTTTTCATTTTTCTAACTTTCTATAATCTACAGGCGGGTCCCATAAACGTCTCGGGCCCGGGGGTAATTTACCTCCTACTCTCCAGCTCGACGGGACTGGGTGCGTTAATTTACGCGTTAATTAATGCATTTAAAAAATTAATGCACTGCGTTAATGCGTTAAAAAATTAACGCCTTGACAGCTCTACTAATTATGCCAAAAAGCTGTATATGTATTACAGGCCCTAGATACGCTGCCACCACCATTTGGCCAAGTTCCACTTTTGCAGGCACGTGTATAATGTTGCTGGATTGCATATATTTTCAACTTCCCTTCAACAATGACTGCTAAGCAATTCATTATCAGCAGGTCATAAATATGTGATTCAACAAAAATACATTACCGTGCAACACCAAAACACGGCAAAACCTATTACTTCAGTATCAGTATTGGCATCAGCCAATTTTGTACTGTTTTGCAGTAAATTTGCTAGAGTGCAACACAGGACAATGCAGTTTGTGAACAGTGTGCATGCTGCACCATACTACTGACCATTGGAAAACATCTTTTACAACTGCAAAGCCAGCCAGCACTTCTACGGCTGCAAGGGAGCCAAAATCCTACACACTTCACGTCAATTTTAATAGCCCATGCAGTTTGCAACCGTGTACAACAATTGAAAATTGACCAACAATCAGGGGGGAAGATCACCAGATCAATAATCAGCCAACCAATAGTTATTGGCTGATGCCTAGTCAGTGCATCTCTAATTCAAACACACAAAAAACACACAACCAGTGGGCCTAATGTACAATACACAGAAACAGAGTTTTAAAAAACCCAGTTTAAAAAACCCAACCCAGTGGATTTCATTAGATTTTTGGGTCAAACCAGATTTTTAATAAAAATTCAACCTGAAGGGTTTCTGGGTTTCATCATATTCAAAGTCGTTAGAATGAGCACTGCTAGTGTCCACACTTAGTTCAAACAGTACAGATCATACACAAACTTGCAAATTCTTACAGGCAAAAGTTAGTAGTGTAAAACTGAACTAAGTATAAATAGACATGTTGGGTGGGATTTCTAGCTGGGCTCATCCAATAAAACACACCAGGTACTTTGAATGTGTGGCCAGGTCTATCAACCATGCACAAAACAAGCCATGCAACATGGTGAAAAACCGCACGGCATACAGTTATCAGTGGCAGATTCAACATCTGGCTGGCACCGAATGTTAATTGATGAATGAAGCTTTGCAATATGAGCTGTTCAGTCATTGGAGGCTGCAGTCTCATTTCTTCACAGCAAACTGCCTAACACACACACAGCACATGCAAAGTACTTTCCGAGCCATAAGGTATGTACTATATAGGGTGGCGTTGATCTCCATTTACTTAGCCCTCAGCCAATCACTCACTTACTGACTCACCCAATCAATCAATAAATCAACTGCACAGTGCCATATCTAGCAAACGAATCAGACACCAGACCAATTTACACAGCAGAGCAGATGCGGATGGAGCTACTGCATAACACGGTGTGTCCATTCACAGTTTACACCTCAGCTATCTCTGGTATTCACTGCAGCTACCCACGAATGGCTGCCTGGTTGAGGTGACCCAGGTGGCTGGTTGCATACTAAGATGGTTTATCCAACTTCAACAGTCACCCACTCCTGGCATTCATCACTAGGTTTAATGATGTAACCAAGGACGTTAATAAGCCAAACTGCCACAGCTCCAGTATCTCAAAAAACATGCATCACTTCTATACTTAACTAAATGCGCACTAAGAGAAAGCAAACCTCTACCACCCTATATGCCAACTTTTTCCTTTGTGTAGGCCAGGTGACAGCACTATATTTGACAGTGCTTTGTCATACGTCGCAATGAGATGGACCGAGTCTAATCTACCCTGAAAATTTCAGCGAAATCCACGCGCAACATTCTGTTTAATACTGCTGACAAAACAACAGATGGATAAATGCTGGGTATCACATAACCTTATTGGCAAAAACAATCAGCCACTTAAACTAGCATCTATCTGTAATCCAAATGAATTCTAGACTGCCTGTACTGAATTCTATACTGTCACTGTTTGACTAATAATACCCCGAAACGTTGTTCAAAATGTAAGAGCAAGATACCTAATGAGACTATGTCTGAACGGTGGCAGCAACGGCTGTAGTTGGCACAGTAATGGCAGAAATTTCAGGCACAGTTGATGACGGCAACTTATCACTAGCAGTCGATGCAACCGAATCTGATGCTACCACTGTCGAACCGTTACTATTCACAGGTGCAGATTCTTCCTCCATTGGAGTCTATGTCACAATAATGACTGAATAATCACGCAATGCGACAATTCCAAAGCGCAACAAAATTCAATCGAACAGACTTCATTACCAGAAATATCTGCTTGATATTGCCAAAGTGATCATAAACTTAAAACTTACTGCACACAGGCATATACCCAATCTGGCTGCACTAGGCTAACAAGAGTAAATGTTTACTGTGCAGACTTCAAAAGAGTAGACCCTTAAATCAAACCAAATGGCTTGCATCGCAGATCTGCCCGTGTCACACTTGTCGTTGAAGATTTGGAAGAAGAGCAGCCCTCAGACGGGACAGAAAGTGGTTAGATTACAGAAATTAGAATGACTGATGTGGTATGATTTCTTACGCACACTAACTTTCTTGTATAACTCTATGTTAATGTTTCTATAAGGAAAAAATCCTGAGTTTCACAGATTGCTTGGATGTTTATTCTTATCCTTGGACAATTAAATCTGACAACATGTAAGCAGGTCACTAAAACAAAAAACTGAAGTTTCTCACATCTTCGCGCTGTGGTTTAGCTTCCACACCATGTTCTTTCTCGTACTCAGCAAGCACTTCATCAAGTTTGAAGCGACGCCGATACGTCACGAAGAAACTGCGAACCAAAGACTCGTTCTTATTGCCGATCACCTCAGCGATCGCTCGGTAGTTCTTGCCATACCGACGCACACCTGCAACCACAAAATAAAAATTCTGAAAAAAATTAAATTTTCTTTGTGAGCTTCTTGACATCCGACAACTGATCTGGACTTAATGTGTATAGTCTCGATCTTGCACTTTTAGTTTAATTTGGTCAGAAATGGCCAGACACCAGACCTGGGCTAAAATCAAGCACAGTCATATTATAATAATACACCACAGTCTGCATGTGTTAATTATGAAAGCTAACTGGCAAACCGAAGATTTTAAGAATTCATTACGTATACAATAATCTATCTAATCTATAATGTCAATATATGCTTGGTACAACATTAACAACAATTAAGTATGCTCGACAACGAAATACGACAAATCACCTTGAACAGCTAAAAGAAGCTCGTCGTTGGACCATTTCCCATTCAGTTTAACAGTACTCTACAACAGATGCACAGTTCTAATACAACCACACTTTCAGTTGAACTTATCGAATATGAATAGTGCAACATGCTTTCAAGAGACAACAACACATTATGATACTATGCTGATATTTATGACCATTAATTTTGGCTGCTGATTAACTAGCAAGCAGCATTTCAGTTAGTTCTTGTCTGATCTAGAGATGTTGTGTAGTAGAACAAAATCTGGTATATTCAGTTATAAAGCAAAATATAAATATATAATCACTTAAGTGCACTGATCTCATTCATGCAAACAAGTCTTCAATGTCAAGTGTCTTTACATGCATCTTGCTTGCTCTTTGGCTTTGGTTTTCCATTGAGTTGCTAAATGCAATGTTTCTTACTGACTAATACTAAGTAGTGGTCAACTTAAAATATTGCTTAATTGGAACAATAAATCTTTGTCCAGGCTGCAAATTAAATGATGTCCAAATTGCAACTGAGAATTAATGACAAGCTCAAATCACTAACAAATCGAATGGTATCAAAATTCTTTCAAAGCAAATCAAATCCGACTTCTCAGCCAAATTGCCCGCCTAGCTACTTTTCAGACTCTTTACATCTCCCATCACCCTGTCAAAAGTATAACATCATCAAATGCACTTACTGTTGTATGCCTGAAATACAAACAACCAACCTTAATCTGAAGATATCTGTACTCTCCAATCCCGGAAGCAGTCTTCTCCCTGAACTGTGTCAACTGCTGCTTGTTATTCTGTACCTGTAGCAGTCACAAATATAACCAATTCTGAACATTGAAACAAACCATCGGGAACTACCGGGTACACAACCGACCTAAACTCTTACTAGACATGCAACAACTGAGAGCAAAAAATAATGAAATATTGTATGAACAGCATGTCCACTTCCTTGCTCGGATTCTCAGTGGAGCTTCAACTGCAATTCTGCCTAAGTCCAAAGCAACATTTTGGTCACTTCCGTATTAAACCAGATGCATTAAGCCCGTAGTCAATTGCATTATAATCGTGTATACAAGGAACAAATTTGCTATTTTTAGCTATTTCCCCGAAACAATGCAAGCTAATAATAGGACAGTCCTAATCAAGTTCCGACCACCACATGCTAACTCAACTCTCAACTCAACTCAACTCGGGTTTAATAAAAACGATAGCCGATGTCTAAAAAATATACAAACATAAAAGTAGCAACTACACATAGCTAATAGAGCATACAAAATACAAAATAGTCCACACTCAACACTCCTTCAAGTCCGGTTCACATCCACATGCCATATATATATTTCTAGATACACCAAAACAGAGCACACACTGTTATATATGTTTATATTTTTAAGTTATTGGTATTTAGCCAGGGTAAAGTGGATAAAAGACCGATATTTGTTAGTTCTCGTCCGCAGTATGGGATAGGCGGTATGTCATCGAAGTCGAGAAATAGTACTCGAGTCTCATCGTTGGGGAAGAAGGTCGAGTAAACAACTGTCAGCATTTGTAACTGTGCAAAAAAAAGTCACACATCGCATCACATCCTTACCTGGCATTTAAGCTCGATTAGATCGGCATCAAATTTCTTCAGCAGTGCATCGGCCTGGGCCGGTGTGGATGATGCATAAGACATCAAGCTGTCGACATTCATGTACATTCCACGCGGAGGCTTGCGCTTGTTTCTTAGCCTCGTGTGACTGTCGACCTTGCGCGGAGACATCAGAGCACCTCGCATCACGCTACTCCGTGGCTCATCCTTCTACAAAAAGAATTCCACAACTGTCATCTGCAAAAGCCACGGGCTTCTATCCCTACAGCTGGTGGACGTAGCTTGCTCCCAGTGAAAAATAGGAGAGGTGGAAGTTTTGTTAAGGGTGTATGCAAAATTGCTATCACAAGAAGCACTGTTTTTTTAGCTGAAAATGCACCACAAACCATGCAGTCGGACTCTGCCCGGATCTGGAGGAAAAAGCAAAGAAGGGGAAAATAGGAAAAAAAACTTTAGCCCATTTTCGATTCTAGATTTAGAGGAATAGAAGCCACCGGTGAAAGTCTCCTGAATCCTGGTATATGCAATCGATCATCAGCATCTGCTTCAACATTAGAAGCACAATGCATATTTTGATGGTAACAATAGATTAAATTTTTCTAAATATTTAACAGCTTGTTTATTGTTTAACGCTTAACGCTTGCATGCACTATGGCTGAGCTAAACTCAACAAAATCTGAAAATCCAGTGAAGAGCAGTGCCACAGCCAAATTTGCCCAGTGAGAGGCCAGAAACAGGACAAAATCCAACACATCTCAAGTGATGCACAAACATACACTTTCGGAAATTAGAGCACTTAAATGATGGAATGACTGACTGAGTGATGGATACTATAGAAATATGTGACTAAGGGCTGGTTTCTGCATCTTTTAGTTAACTGATCAGTTAGTAAACCGTCTGTTAATAGTAAATCGCTAGTTAAGTTTGTGCGCATTTCTGAACAAAACCTTGACTGGCCGTTAGCTAACTGAATGGTAAACTATAGTTGCTTAGCAACGATGCGCACAGCGCTAATCATTTCCGCCTAGCGCAGGCGGGCGTCATGAATATTAATGAGCACAAGCGCTCATCAGCCAGCCCATGAGCCAGCCAAGCAATTGCGGACAGCCATTTTGTTCATTCATAAATGGATTTTGTAGTAAAATTTGTAGCAGCAAACGTCTCCTCGAGTGTTTTGAAGACATTGCTATATGGTAAAATCGTTTTATAATATCACATTCTTCAATTAGCTGCTTGCAAAATGGTACTAAAGTTGCATTAAATACGATAAGTACGATTGATGGTTAGCTAACTGGCCGATTTTAGCCAGTTCAATTTTTGGCCATTTTGACCGTTGGTTAGTGCAACGGGAAAAGCACGTTATGCAAATCTGCCAGTTAACGCTAACTTGACCAGCCAGTTAAGATCCAGAAACCGGCCCTAAAGCATACAATCGACTTACAGCATTATCTTTAGACTCATCATGATCACTGGTCTCACTTTCATCCGCATCACTAAACAAACCACGTCACAATGGACTCATTCAACATGTACTAGAAAATGAAAACATTTCAGTTCTGATTAAACTGCAATATTTTTATGAATGGACAAAAAGCTTTAGACGTTCACACACAGCAAGAACTGTCAGATAGTCAGTAGCTGCACAGTAAAAGTCCGAGCTCAACTATTTCCACGTCTCAACCACACTGGCATGACATGATGAGACAATAGGCCAAAGTCTAGGATGATAAACTAATATTATATAACAAAAACGTCCTTATTCTGCAGAACTAATTCAATGAAACTTTTCCTGACTAACTTCTGAGAGCTCAAAAGGTGTAAAAATGTGTCTACAAAGGGAATTTACAGTGCTCCACAAAATCCCCAAGCTGAATTTTTTAAGGAAATGAGTGAGAAAGGAGAGAGAAAGAAAAGGAAGAGGAAAAAAAGATCGTGCAACTTGGGGGAAGTTTGCTTCCTGGCATAGAGAGAGATGGATGCCCGTAACAGCAGCAGCAGCAGCAACAGTTAGCAACCATTATTTGCTCACCTGACATTTCTGCTGGATGAGACCTTGTGTGCTTGACGATCGATGAGGCTCGTCCGAGACCGAGTTTTCTTCCATGAGTAGTAATACTTCACAAGCGATGCAATAGACTTGTCTGGTAACTATTGACAGAGCACACATGATCATCATATTGTCAGTAAGAGGTATCGCATCACACCTTGCGATGTAAATTTAATTTTTAAAATTAATGTCCTTTGATACAAGATAAATATTGTGCTCCACTGCAGTGAAAAAAAACTGCATGATATAATAATTTTCATGCTTTTACATAGAACTATGTACCATTTGACATTACGAATTGATGGATGACAACAGATTAAAATTCACTACTGGTACTTACTAGGCTGCCTCACCTTCTAATGTGCAGTTTTTAAACATCACATCAGCTCAAGAAAAACTATTAACGCTGTAAAGTTACGCACAAAAGTAACAACATCAGCTTAAAAGTATGCAAAATACAAGATGTACCTTAAAAATATATGCAATCCAAAGTTTCTGGCTACAATAAAATGGCACGGTAATGACAAACACTAACAGCCGACATGCCGTAAAACGTACTTTTTCGACTTTAGTCTTAGAACATACACAATTCTCCAAAGAGTAATTACATCTAAGCACGGCCCCCAAAAATCACACAATAAAAAAATTTACACTCACAAACACTTTCAAAAAAACAGTGACCACATGTGCTTATATTAAATTTGATGTGATGAACACACCATCTGTCGAATACGATGAAAGGTCTTGCCATGAAAATTGAATGCTTGCTCAAACAGCACTTTGTCCTCGACCGTCCATTCATCCGGGAATGGAGTGAAATTCGGCAAATCTGCCAAAGCCTTGTCAAAGTTGTGTTTATGCCAAAACAGCATTCCCAGTGCCTGCATCAAACAAGCAATGCACAATGCACATATTTAGTCAATATACAAAAAATGATAAAGCTTTACCAACCATATACTGCAGTCTTGCCATTACACGAGGAGTTTGGGTCAAGCTGGACCAGACCAGTCTAACAAGTGATTTGAGCAAAGCTCATGTGATGCGCGATAGCAGCAATTCTGCCACTTTGGCAATCGATGTAACTGAGTGTATAGCAATAAGATATTAATGCATCTTGAAAGAGTACTTAAATTTGAAGCCTCCGTATGGAAGACTCCTTGAATTTAAGAGATCGAAACTTAAGATTTAAAAAATGTATGTTCTATGATAAAAATATCATACGTAGGTTGTCCAGGTCCACCTCCAGCCATTTCGGTGCACAAATCACTCTTAAAATGTGTGATGCAGCCGGAAATCGCACAAAAAATTCACTAAAAACCCCAATTTTGAGGGTTCAAAGTCATTCAAGATCATCAATGTTGACACAAATAAAAAGTTTGTCACTATTGCTTGTTATGATAAGCCGCACGTCTGCGCCTATCTGCAACCATGTTCACGACAGACGAGCCAATAACGATAGAATAATGCCTTTTTAAGGAGGGGTGCCCTCTTTCTCCCCCTTGTTCATGGGGACACCCTTCACCCAGTGGCATGAAATTTTGTTACAACTAGAGAGTCTAAGCTAACATACGGCAAAAACCAAAAGTGTCTATCTCACCTGGGCTTCGATCGTTATCAGGTTGTAACAGACACCAAGACAGAATTACCATAGCTAATATGCGCTCTCACACATAAAAAGTGAGTTGTTTCTTCGGGCAGAAAACCAGTACCTGTTCCATATTATATCCATGCTTCTCTTTAGCCAATGCTGCATATGCATCAACTGCAAACGAACAATGTCAGTATCACAAATAACAACAGCATAACAGAAATAAAACATCACTGCACAGCAAAACTAGAGCAATATTCATTTAACATAATAATCCAATTCTTAACATCACATGAGAATACTACATATAACAACACTTCTCACTAAGGGCAAATTAAATGATCAATTATATAAATCCAATATCCACTGATTATAAACTGCATCGTCAAAAAAAACATTTCATTATTAAACAAAACACTGTCAAAGAAAAAAGCCGAAAAACATACTGTATTATTGAGTGACTTAAAATAATAGTGCTTTACAAAAACCATCAATCATATAGCAATACCAACAGATTACACATAAAACAATCAGTAAGTTAGGCATATTGAGAAAAAGCTAAGCCTAAGAACAAACTTGTTAACTCAATATCAATGACAGGTTTTACTTATTTGACTAATGATTTCAATCATTAATTACAATCCCTTATTTGCATCAATCAACTGATTCCTAAAATAACCGAACACTGCAGCCCTACTTCTCACCTACGTGCACAATAATAACTAGAGAAGCTTATAATCTGACAGCATACTTTTCTTGTCGACTTCTGGATCATGGTGAGCCGCCCAGACCAACATGGAGTCCGACTTTGTTTCTGGCTTTCCATCTGCATTATATACAACAAGAGTGAAGCTAATATACACATAACAACAGTGAAAAGCATGTATTATCAAAAATGGTTTCAACAAGCAGTGTTTTGTCCACGCACTTCTTGGAGGTAAATTCTTCCCGAAAACGATGAGCCATTTTTGTGCTCGAAAATTACTATGGTATAATGTCAGTAAAAGCCTTGTGCTGAAAATAGCACAAACCCTTAAAGTGGGTCTCACTGCTCCCTGTCCAAGAACCTTACCATCACCCTTGGCCTTTTGCTTAAATAATTTTCGGCCCTTCAAGCCTTGAGCCACAGCCCACTGGGCCTTCAATCATCCCCCAATAGTCTTTGTTTCACCTTCAGTGCTTCAGAAACTGGAAAAAAACACTGCTCGATGAGTACAGTGAATCTTCTCTTACTTGGGATGAAGTCCGGTATTGTAGCCTGAAATTCAGCTCCAACGCGCATATTAACATCTACACAAACAACACACATTCATGCTGATCAGTGGATAATAATAATAATAATAATAAGCGAACAGTTATATAGCGCGCTATCATTTCGAAGAAATCTCTAGTGCGCTTGGTAGTCAATCGAGTGTGAATACTACGTGTTCATAGTGGATGTTGCAACAAGGTTACCTACCTAGGGTTAGGTTTAAAAATAAAGTTAAGAAACATAAACTAAAAAATTATAGCATTACTTGTTGCGAAATCAACAGATCTACACATCCACAATCCAACTTTTACAAGTACCCATATTCATCAAATCAACAACAATTGGCGCAATCGTATTTTCCCCAGAGAGCGTTTTCGGATACCTGGGGTCAGTTAGGGTTAGGGTTAGGAATAGGGTCGTGGTTAGGGTTTGTGCCAGTGTCCATTTACGAGAAATTGTACAAAATTGTTCAGTAAAGGTAGGTATTCTAGGTATCGGAAAACGCTCTCCAAGGAAAAATGCAATTGCGCCCAACAATTTACTAATGTAAAAATATAAAGACGAAATAAGTATGTTTATTACAAAATACTGCAATGAACAAACATCATATTTTCAAAGCACCCACTGCGCTGGATCGAAAAAATTGGCCCAAACACAATTTGTCGAATCTCAAAAAAAGCACACCATACATAATCCATACAGCTATCGAGCAAAATTTGGGCGCCTTGGTAACCAAACTTTTGATCAGCGCCGCCTTTGCGACTGATGAAGTACTTTTATAGTGCAGTTTTAACTTTCCGCCTTACCGTCGTCATCGCTGCCGTTTTCGCCCGCCACTGCCGTCGGACTGCGGGTTCGGCGGCTACGTATCGGCCCTTCGTCGATGTGCTTGTAACTCTTTTCACCGGGAATCACCATGATGTCAGGCTGCAGAGAAGTGACGGAACTGAGGATTTTTGCAGTTCATACAATTATTATCCTGCAAAAACTGACGAATTACGTTCAAAACGCAACCAAATCCAACTTCAACTGACAGACGAAAAGATCGTGTGTCAATCCGCTTGTGTTAAGTAGTACCTTTATTTCGGTACTTTTCAGCAATAAACATAAACCGACATGTTGCCAAGTTTACTACAATATATGTGTCGTTGAAAATGTAAATTATTTTTGCGACAAATGCGTGTAGAATGCAAATGGAAAAGTCATTGAAACTCCGTATGACGCTCAGAGTTACAAGATCGACGTACTATTTCTGCAAAAATGTCACAGATGAAAACGAGTTCTTTATATTTCAAATGCCATACGATCCATAAAGCATAATCTTCATGCAGCTGCTACGGTTCTAGTGCTTCCAGTTTCTGTACGTCCCTAAAATCTTCCGTCCCTAAAATTGTTATTGGACTCTGAAAATAGTCAGTGCTGACTGGTGATTCTTTTTTGTTTGCTTTGCGTGGACGGGTACGTAATGCTAGCACAACTTTGTCTGTCGTCCGTCGATCAGTCCGGTCTCCGTGTAACGTTGATGAACGCTGCCATTGGTCGTATGAGAGATCACTTGTCTCTGTATATAGCACTGCCGCTTTGTCATAGCTTAAATATGACTGACGTATTACTACTTGCAGAGAGCATTTTGCATTGATTCCTTTGCAATATTAGTCCATGTCGTCAGGAGCCTGGTCTAACTGTAGACAGTTCTTGCAACTTTCAAAACCACATTTCTATAATCACTGCCAATTCAGCAAATTTTCAAGAGATCCAAGTTTACATAACTGAAATCACAAACATACTTACTGCCTCTGAAGTTAAGACGTAAGGGTGCTATACACGGTAGTAAAGATTCCAAGAGTTAAAATAAGCTAAATGTTTAAAAAAATTTCCGGGATATGACCAGAGGTCCGACGTGTCACTATACTGAAACTAAGATATGCAAACCGTTTCACCAAATACTGTGCATCAGAAATGTACTAAATAATAAATTATTGCGCTCACATTACAACGAAATTGTACAACGAAAATCTGTCGCTGTTCGAGTTAGATTTGCGGGAATTTGGGATAAAATACAACACCTTTATTACAGTCATGCCGAAGTGCACATAATGATAGTACCATGGCGCCTCCTTGTGAATGATACAGACTTTTGTTGCAGCCTGAAATTGCCAAAAATCCATAAAAGCCCCTATTTTGGCGTTCAAGGTCATTGAATTCGGCGCCAATCAAATACCAGTATATGACTTCCTATTAGTGATTAATAGTAACCTGGGCCTTATCTCGCACCGTTACTGAGATACAGCGAGTTACTGGCCAAAAATCGCAAATTTTGCCCACCCCCTCTCATTTAGTGCCCTCGTTTGGGGTGACCCACTTCAAGTTTATGGAAAAGCTTTACAGTTCCTGAAACTAGAGTCTTCCAAGAAGCCGAAGGTGAAGATTTGGTGATCCTAGCTTGCACCATTTTTGACTGATCCACCCGTGTGACAGACAGACAGACGGACAGAATTGCGACGGCTAAGACGCGCTGAAAGCAGTAGTGCTTTTGCACGTAAAAATTCAACTAAAACATCTCCTTATAGTGTTCACCTCTTGCTTTACTGGTCAGTTTCTTGATTTCCATTTGTAAACCATCCTTTCCATACCTGCTACACCTGTTATGTGCATTGTCAGTTACTAAATTATGCAGGTGACACTTGAAATAAAATGAGAACCTCTTGGAGAATATATTTGCAAGAAAATTCTAAATAATGGCCAAGAAATTTTGCTGAAATTTTTAAAATACAAAAATCACTAATTTATGAATCAAACAAGAATGGTTCAGAACAAATGACTATATAACTTTCCGAACTGCTACCAGCCAAAATGAAAACAAATGTGGGCATAAAATGCATGAGTTCATGTTTCGTGGAGAAGTAGGATTATCTCTTAGGTTGACACTTTCTGTTAGAATAAATACCAAGATAATCGTAAACATGAAGTGAAGTTAGAATTCGGTGTTATCTTTCTTCCAAGAACCAACATTTCCGATTATCTACCAGATAAGAAGAAAGATAATCGGAAATGGCAGCTAACACCAAAGTTAATCCAAGCATTACCGATTAACACCAGAGAGCTCCGATGCAAAAGAATAGGCGTAATTTCTTAATCCCTAGCGATTACAAACTTTCTAATCGGTTTTCGATTCATCTATGGATAAGAAGTAAGTTAATCGGATTCGGTTCTTAGCGGATGTCAGATTAAGCGGATGTCGATTAGAAAAAAGATAATCCTACTTCTCGACGAAACATGAACTCACACAATGACATAAGATGACAAAACACGGATAGAGCAACAGGTGCAGTAGCAATGACTATATCAATCAGTTCAGCCACACTTTAATGATGCATATATCACAGATTAAAACATCATACAATCATTATAGTGCATATTCAATCGGTCCTTAAATCAACTATCGTATCACCACATTTAACTACAGAATCCAGTGAACTGGAACAGTTTACACTGTTTAATGAACAAACCATTTTTTTATTTTTCAGCACTCCTCAAGTAGAAATTTTTGGTTCAGAAAATAAATCAGTTCACCTTTTATCTATATTAATTTTTTTGCAGAATGTAACAGAAATGATGGTACAGTGACTGGATGCAGTGTTTTTGATCCTGAACCAATGACAATCTTCATAGCAAATCGGTAACTGCAGGAACTAAATAAAGACCACTCAACACAAAAAAGTTATGTTCATGTTTTTAAGATACATAAGATTATTCATTGAAATTCAACAATCAGGGTTAAAACAAATGACAATTTCAATTTATTTATAACATCATTAACATAAGATCACAAAATCAAAAAAAAACCCATACATATTTTAATGTCAATTACTATCAAAAGCAAAAACACAAAGATGAAAATTATGCATAAAAATCACTGAAAAGTCACAGGAAATGCAGTACAGTACAAAATCTTGCCCTGAAAATGAGCAGTTTTGCAAAGTGAAAGTTGATATGGACATGCAAGTCACAAAACTATTTGACTTTAGAACAGTTAAACAAGAAATTGTAACAATAAGGAATCTTTACCACATGAACACACATAGACATATTATGCATTAAACTACACAGTATGTTAAGTACAGCAAGTTAAATAACCAATCGCGTACATCATGACATGCCTAATGTCAAAATGTTTTGTCGTTAATTTCTACCTCTGCCAAGGAGGCCATGTCACACTCTGCATCTATTTATTCACTTATCTGTTCGTCAGCAGAATTACACAAAAAGTTACAGACGAATTTGGCTGAAATTATGAGGGAAGGTTAGACTAGGCCCAACTTGGAAGTGATTAGATTTTGGTAGTGATACGGATCAGCATCTGGATCAAGGACAGGACACTGACAGATTCTTTACCACTGTGAAACAGAGCAAACATAATGTGGTGCTGCCACATGATGAATGCAGTGAAAAAATGACAATGTTGGCAGAGATTTGCACTCTCTGAGTGCCTTTCTAGTCATAATACAGCTAGCGAATAAATGATCTAAGTCGGATTACTCAATGCTTCATCACATGAAAAAAAATGGATACAATATAACATAAGTTTTAAGCAGAGGCCGTACAGCACATGCATATTCAAGAAGAGAAGTATACAGCAGCAAACACAAAACAATTTCACACACTGGAATACCAGCTCAAGCCAAATACTACATTTTACTTTGTTTTGTACTGTTAGAAGTATCGCACAATATGGTCTGCTTTTTCTTCAACACAACACATAACTCAGGGTTGGATAAAAACACGACAATATCAGCTACTTTTGACTAGTATGGAGTTGTATAAAGCTAACAGGTCTAACAGCGTTTGGCACAGTTAACTGCACTCAAAATATCTATACAAGTATTCTTTCATATTTCAGATAAACCACTGACGTAGCAAAGCTATTTACTAAGAAATTTTGTGTGTAACCACAATCTTTACAAAGTATTCAAAAGATACATGTATGTTTTCACAGACAATGAACAAATCAAGCATCACTCAAACCTAACCTTTTGTTGAATATTCATATTTGCTGTATACAAAATCGGTATACAAAAGTGGAACGTGTGATTTATGTTCAGTTGATTAGACAGTTTCGAAAATGATTATCCTCGATCACTGCAATGAAGAGTAGTCACATTTAACACTGTGTTAAGGGCTCAACATGACCACACTTCACTGCAATGATCACAGCTGATAATTTCCAAAACTGTCTACATACAGCAAGTTCTAATTTTTACACATCACCCTGTACATATATTTACTTCAGCAAAGAAAAATCAATCAAATCATCGTATGCTTAATTAAGATTTCTGATTGACAGCAGTAACAGCGTTTTCAGGATGCTATTTTACATATGCTGGTTTATTGGCTTGTTGAGCGTGTCTTTGTATGGGCAAATACATCGACTCAAACAGCAGACTGCATAAACAAGCTACAACCTAGATGTTTTATCTAACACAACACAATGCACAGTAGAGCACCAGTCTACACTAGATCTTACTTGCTATACAAGGTGCGGCAAAAAAAGTAGACCCCTAAAGTTTTTCGCCATTTTCTCAGCAACCGTTTGGGATTTTAATGTGAAATTTTACAGCTTTATTTAATGAAACATTCTACATCTAATTGCTAAGTATAATTTAATTTTGTTGATAAACGACAAAGTTATAGACTTTCTAACATGACCGTCTACCAAATTTTCAGCATTAAAAATGTTCAAGCTAAAAATGTGATTTAATTTTCAAAAAAATGGATACATATTACTGCCGATAACGTCACAGTGACGTTTTGATAAAAAGTAATTTATATTGTTTATAAATAATCACTAAATTGTCGTTCCTTTAAAGCAATCACTTTAAATTCATCAAATTCATCTTCCAGCAGGACGGTGCATCAGAACACATAGCACGCCACGCTGTGCAGCGAACAGAACTGGTAGCGGGCCAGCTGTCCAGATATCATCACAAAAGACCAATGGCCTCCAAATTCGCCAAATATATACCCAATGGACTATCACATATTCAGTGCAAAGTTGAAGGCTTACTGCAAGCTCAAATCAAAGCCGAAAACAAGCACCACACTTCGAACATTCGCAGTGACAACGCAATTCTGGCATTTGATCATTAGTTAACTGTGTTGTTTCAATGATGTTATTGAATTGGTGTTGTAGCTGGAACATTTTTGAATGCTGAAAAATCGGTAGGCGGTCATGTTAAAAAGTCTGTAACTTTGTCGTTTTTCAACAGAATCACATTTTATTTGGCAGTTAGATGTAGAAGGTTTCAGTAAATAAATCTGTAAAATTTCAATTTAAAATTCCCAACGGTTGCTGAAAAAACAGCAAAAAACTTCAGGGGTCCACTTTTTTGCCACACCCTGTAATTATCTTATAACAATATAAAAACTGCATGACCAGTGCATTGGTATTGAAACCATACATGCGACAGATTGGCCACACAAAAAAAACATGGCAAATGATTAAACTGTAATAGCATGCTTTTTTACCATAGGAACTCTGCTGTGCATAAATCACTCTCCATAAGATAAGTAACAGTAGTGGTCCTATGTAAACAAGAGTACTTTAAGCTTTAGCGTTTCTTTTCAACCACAAAATCGTCAAAAATGGTAAAAGTGATTAAATGGGTCGTGAAACTTTTGGCAACGAATAGTAATGTATATCGATAAATTACTGAAATATCTGCTGTACCAGAGACTGCACATGACAGATACTGAAAATTAAGCAACAGTTTTCTGCCAATGTAAAACATACAAAACTTGCATAGTTATCTCAACATAAGGTAATTTTAACAAAAATGCACATAACCCACATCACAACATGGATTCATCATTTAAGCGAATGCATAAAGTCAGTTGGCTGGCTTTGCGGAAGATCAGCAAATGGTAACTAAAAGCAACCTATAAAAATGCAACATTTGGCAGCATTAACAGCACCAAATAGACAACGGTAAAACACACACATACACACAATGCATAAATGCAGCTAGAACACATAACACACAAAACAAAAATATCTACATCAATAAATACCATGACTGTTGCATATCCAACAAAAACAATAACACTGCAGCGTGCATATACTGTATGTATTGCTGTTATAAAACAGTCACTAATATCTCAACCGATCTTAAATTCTTTGACAACAGTAATAGTAATAGCCACAACAATCTTTATAATGCTTCAGTCATTGTGACACTGCCACTGCAACTTTGTTTTGCATCACTGTGTAACATACTACTAAACTTTTCTTAAACTAAGAAACTTTTCCCGAGTTATTTGAAGGTTAGGCCAAGACCCAAAATGTGAACTTTGTGAAAGGTTGGAGAAAGACTTCATACAAATATAAGCTTCAGTAAGAGTATAAATGGCAAAATAACACTGCTAGAGGGTGGGATAATCTCAAATAAACTCAATAAACATACGTTGCAATGTATGACAACAATATATGTATGCATCACTAACATACTGAACTGAATTGGAATACCAATAGTCCATATTCATACTCCACAGATTACATTATTAAATTTTGCAATATCACGAAAGCAAAATATCTAAATATATAACAAAATTCAGCAAAACAAGTTGCTATGCACTTGTCCATATTTTTACTAGATGTCACCCAATTCTCAAAATTCATTAAATATTTGCAAAAAAAGCAGCCGTTAATGATTTCACTATAATGTAAACAATTAATCGTATCACTGCAATAACTTCTGCAATAATAATGCCAGAAAAAGACGTAATGTTTTTCAGAAAAAAACAGTGTTTAAAGACTGATGTGTGTTATGCAGCAACTGTTGTGACAGAAATGTCAAAATAAGCATTTTTTGCATAATTGTGCCTCAAAAAGAATTAAGAAATAAAGTCGATATTTGGTGAAATTATGGACAAGTGCACGATGACTTGTTTTAAGTTGTTTTTGACTCACGGCATACAGCACACGAGGCTGTTTTACACATGCATCAATTAACAAATTCTGAGATCATTTAAGATCAGGGTTCCCACAGGTCTTTTGTAGCAAAATTCAGGGCTGTCCTTTACAGTCATGGAATGACAATTTCTCTGACCTTATCGAAACAATAACCCTATCGGACAAATGTCAAAAATGGTACACTATATCACAAGGTAACGAAATAGTATTAATGGAGCAATATGCTAACAACAAAAGCCCTGGACAGAGGGGCAGGGGGCAAAGCTGAAACACTTCTAGCTTTTGTACATTCAATGGAAGCTGCAAATTTGCATGCTTTTCAACATTCAGAGATGCAAAAAATCACAGATATCTGCAGTCTGCATGATCCAAGATCATTTTCCCTGACTTTTCAAAAATGATATTTTTCCCAGACATTTCCCTGACCACACAAATTCTCTGACTTTAACCAGTTTTCTTTGACCTGTAGAAACCCTGTAAGTTGCAGATGGAACTGATGTCAAGTACAGGCAATATTCTTTTCCCGATGCCCATCAAACATTGTTCACACAGATACAGTGAAGGCAGATTACATGCACTGAAGCACATGACTACAGATGCGACCATTGACTTCACAACAAATTAAACAACGAATGTTACATACAGTACATCAATATAAACTATGTCAATTCCACTGACCAGGCCAACACACTAGGGCCCAGTTTTCCGCAGGCTGCAGAATTTCGAGCTGAGCCGCGGAATCTGTATATTTCCGCAAAATTTCGCGTAATTTTGCAGAAGTTGGGAAACAAGCAGCAATTAGTATGATCGTTGGCATGATGACATAAATTTATCATGAAAAAATCAAACCAAACTGCCTAAAACTGTGGGCCCTACTAATAGCTATTGCAATACAGCACAATGGTAAATACACAGAATGCAACTTGACAGATTACACTTCTGAAAAAAATGGACAATTTCTTCATATGTTGCTAAAATAGGCTAACTCAGCACAATGCCAACCTTCAATAACTAAAGTTTCTGAACAGGATATAGTTCAGTTTACTCAAAAATGGAAGGCCGATGTGAGCCACGGAATTTGGACGATGTTGCCGTAGTAAGCCATGTTTTGTAAAATGGCCTGCAAAATTTTCCATGGAAAACTGTGGGCCCTAAACATCACCGCATGACATAGCAGCTACTAAAATGTATTACAATATACAAAAGCACAATTAAATCTAGGAGCAAAAAATCTACTAGCACTGTGAGGTAACATGTCAACAAAATACATCTCAATTTGTCTGGCAGCTTCAACCATAACTTTTGCTTAAATTATTTCTACCAGTTTCTGCAACAGGAAAGTTATCATTCCATAAACTTTTAGTGTTGAAAATTTGCACAACAAAATAACACTCATATAGTCATAGTTACTTCTAGCAGTTTTGTCTACAGATGCACAGACTTTGGCACAATACACTGCAAGCAAATTTTAACATTTAACTGGCACTATTAAACTGATTTGGCACAGAAGTTTTGGATCATAGCTCACTCAGCCATTATGCCTAATGTACAAATCAGAGCTAAACAGGCACAAGTAACCAGGGGCACAACAGTTACACGTACGTCACAACCGCATCACATCTCATAGCTTTGCATAAAAATAGCACGATACAGTGACAATATTCCCGGCAACTGGTACTGAAATGAAGCCGGCACCAACAACAACATATCCTGGACGTAGTAGTAACACTGTAGATGCTGGCCTCTGCATCAGCTGTGAATCAAGATGCACAGACAAAGCATTGGCTGATTATCGGTTAGCCCAGTAATTTTCAACTGGGTTTCCGCGGAACACAAGGATTCCGCCAGCATCTGTCAAGGGTTCCGCGGCTGCTCAGTAAAAAAGATAAAAAATAACCTAGCATGCAAAATTACATCAGACCAGGTCATAGAAGTACTAAGCACCAAGTACTTAGTTTGAAATTAGCACTTTTATCCATTTACTTTCGCATAGTGTTGAATATTTTTCTTGATGTTGACAGTCTTAACACATTTGCATTGAACAATAAACACTAACGTATTAGACTGTTGGTGTTAAGTAATCATTCGTCCATTTATTTAAAAAAAAATTAGCTTCCTGAAGTGTTCTGCTTACAAAAAAATCTCACACAGCAGCGAAGCACAGCTTGGGAGTGAAAGGGAACTAAACCGCCATTGGCGACTGCCTCATAAGGTGTTTTTGGTTAAATACAATAACGATTTGCTGTCTACATGTGAAATGAAACTGCTAAATAATATTATCTTATACGGTCAAATTAAACAAGTCTTTGCCTGCTGCTTAATGGTCAGTTCAAGAGGGCTTTACCCCCAGATCGCCACTGGTTCTAATCTATGCATGGGGTTCTGTGAGTGATCGTCATGCTTGTGTAAGGTTCCACTGCAGCAAAAAGGTTGAAAAACACTGGGTAGCTGATTAACATTTTGGCTGACTGCCCATATACAAAGCTAAAAATGCACCCATTTCTAGTAGAAATTGAAGCACAGCAGACATTTTTTACCAGTTATGCTGTTTAGTATTTATCGTGGCCAGGAGTCTAAATAAAAATTCTGCAAAAACGATTGGACGTTCTTTAAAAATGACACTGCAAATGGGACAGATAAATGCAGTGTAATAGCTGATAATCAGCATCCGACAACAACTAGCTGATGCTGATTATATAAACGGACAATGAGCCAATACTGACAACCAGCAAATCAGGCGATTATCAGTCACTGATTGGTGCATCTGCAACTGCAAGGACTGTGCTATCTGAAGCCTGTATTCAGCACAAAAGTCCAAAACTGTGAGAGCGAGTTAACATCACATTGCTGAGCTGTCAGTCCAACGGATGAATGCTGGACACTGCTGATACACAGATTGTTGTACTGTTGGTGTTTTAAAAGCTTAGCATCTGTCAGCTGCCACACCTGCCAAACACCCACACACCGATGCCTTTATTGTATTCAATCTACACAATGTTTACAGTGTTGCTGTCACTCACACATCATGGCACTGCCACTGTGAATGTTCACCTGGTTCATCTAACTAATGTACAGGGTGCGGCAAAAAAGAAGACCCCTAAAGTTTTTTCGCTGTTTTATCAGCAACTGTTTGGAATTTTATTTTGAAATTTTACACATTAATTTATTGAAACATTCTACGTCCAACTGTAAAACAAAATTTGATTCTCTTGAAAAATGACAAAGTTAACAACAATAACAACAATAACAGCAATACATACAGTATATGCACGCTGCAGTGTTATTGTTTTTGTTGGATATGCAACAGTCATGGTATTTATTGA
>Ga0209671_1000833_pt1 | contig 23047 bp, 14 predicted proteins | sample WorMetHERISLAND2_2_FD_187401 | JGI IMG/M metagenome (GOLD analysis project Ga0209671, IMG submission 187401) | Marine gutless worms symbiont microbial communities from Max Planck institute for Marine Microbiology, Germany - Olavius geniculatus... | ecosystem: Host-associated > Annelida >... | reverse complement strand
GTATAGGCAACAGACAAATCCAAAACATAACCTGCTCGCCGGAGATAAGTATAAGCAGAGTGCTTTCATAGTTCATAGCAGGGTAAATGCGTAGCATGATAGCATAATAGCATTGCATATAAGTAGGCTTAAATGTTGTTTATCTTGTATTTTTCTGCGGGCTTCGCGCATGCTGTCTTTAGATGTGTATCATCATACCAGATAGGCTTATTATATGGCTTATAAAATAGGCTATGCCTAACTGAAACGATAACAACGAACACTGAGCGAGATTATTGTTGCGCCGCTAAGACTTTGGTCTTAGACTAAAGTCAAACTTCACCTCGCCTAGTACCTGTGTATAACAGCGCTATTCGCAGTATTCAGTACAATAAGGTAAAACTTGGCTGTGGCAAGTAGGCCTAACTGTGGTTAACGAAACGTCAAATCTAAGCTGCATTAAATTGCTCAGTTTTTACTGACTGATTTAGGCCTATACGTCAATCAGCAACATGAAAACATATACTGAATAAAAACAAATACTAAACATATACTAAATAATATAAATATAAATATAAAATAAAAGATGATTGTGACTTAGGTAAAACCGTAAAGATGGCCTGCGCCTGCGGAAAGTGACTCAAGTGACTGAGTGATCGATCGTGGCGTAATAATTTACTTATTTATTGCTGACTGGACATGTGTTGACAGTTGACTTTGTTGAACGAAATGTAAACAGTAAACACGGCATTTGTGGATTTTTCGTTATTAAAATGTTTTTGGTGGCAGTGACGGGTGGAATTGCGTCTGGCAAAAGCACAGTAGCTCGTATGTTTGCTGACTTGGGCTGTCCGGTAATAGACGCTGACTCAATTGCCAGGGCAGGTGCGTCCTGATCTTGAGTCATTCATTCTTTTTTGGCATAAATTATTCGCGTTATTAGTAGTAAATAATAACACGGCTCAAAGTTATTTGGCATCAAGCAGAGTCAGGCTGCGTTCACATACACGAATACGAATACGAGTCCGGGTGTCGGCTTACGGCTCGTACTGCTTCACTCGTACGAGTGGAGTGCTCACGGTCCCTTGTACAAGAACAGCTTGGCGCTGGTCCAAAATAGAATACCCTGATTTATGCACTATGACGTACCTCAGCAGACTCATAATGAATCTTAGCATTTATTTGTAATGTTTTAATTGTGAACTGTGCAGTTATTTTAAAAGCACAGTGCTACGGTCAGTTCGGCGAACAGAAAGATTGAAGACCAAAATTACTATCGTCAGTTTGCCGAACTGTGAGTCAAAAGACTCAGAATTTACTAAAAGAAGTTCGGCGGATGCGCTGCTGTTAATTTCACGCTGCCAACAGTACTGCATTAGAGATGGTGAATGGATTCACAAATTCTAGACTAACAAATATTAGGACCTTTAATTGCGAGTTTACGATTACTACAGGTGGAAAGTGACCCGATCTACCATGACTTGTGCAGGACGACGTTCTTTCATTATACAAGATGGACTGAAAAATGATTAAGCACCACAATACTTATTCATATCTTTATAAAGTGTATTGATAGATTGAAAAAACGGACGTAAAAATGCTTTCAGTTTGCTTTTAGCTAAACATTTGCAGAATTGGACCATAGGCTTAATGGCCTGCTCGTAAACTTAGGCCTAAGCATAAGCGCACTAGCGATTTCTTCGAAATGATAGTGCGCTATATAAATGTTCACTTATTATTATTATTATTATTATTATTATTAAACCTAAAATTGTATGCGCGCTACTTGGGTATATTTACTTCAGCTTAATTGGTTAGTTAATTAACTTTCTGCTACACTTTAGTCCTACCAGGCTGTCAACTGTCGACAACGTAAGTCTGGAGGTATCGGTGGCCGCAGTGTTGTGAGACCACTTTGGCGCTCAACAGTGATGGTGGCAGGATGGCAGTGGCCCACCGGCATTGGGCATTATGCGTTTTCCCCGAACTGAAAGTAGTAAATTTTGCATTGCTCTTATCAGTTCGCCAAACTGAAAATAGAATTAACGATTTTAAAATGTATCGACTTCATAAGCGTTCAGTACTTTATTAAATAATTGCAGTGCAACACTAATATATCACAGGGAAGCCAGTTTCTGTTTACATTTTCGATAACGGTTGCGCGGATAAACCAGATCAACCTATAGCCCTAGCCTCATACATGGCCCTAACTTTATCCCTAGCTAACCCTATCTTTAACCTTAAGTCTGACCCCAACCCTTACTTGAAACGTTCACATAAAAAAATCTGAAAAACAACTAAGAAACATCATTGTGAGTTTTCTGAGGTACGTCATATTGCACAAATCAGGGTATCCTATTTTGGACGGGCGCCCATAACTCAATGGCTGTCAGCCTTATTGAATAAAATCAAATCGAGGAAATGCTTCGCAAATTAAACAACAATATTCCACTACATAGTTACTATTTTTACCAACCGTGCACCTCTAATGATGAACAGTTTTACAATTATGTCAGTTTTATAAATTGTATTAATGCTATTTACGGGTAGTTTACTGTGCTTGGGTTGGATAAAAACCTGCATAGAAACTACACTGTGTCTCAAAAAAACATCCCCGACATTTTCAACTGTAACTTGAAAACCAATTACCACATTTTGATAACTTTTGGCACGAATATTCCTGACACAACTTGCCATCAGATGACTGTTCAGTTTTCCACCTCACCTAGTGTTTGTTTCTGCACTACCTGGGGAAAACACAACCAGCTAAATATCACTTTTTTATCCAATGTGATATGATTACTTAATTAACATAACGCATAGAAACACATTTTGTTTACATTTCTGACACTGTGGCTGACATTTCATTCAGCTGTCTATTTTTCAACTGCTTGTAGTAAAATTGCTTGAAGTGTTTTCCCACTATGCGAACACAGGCAAGGAGACTCTTTCTCCATTCATTGACAGCAGTATCGACAATGTTCTGCTCCAGACCAATCCAGGCTGTACCAGTTACTTCTTGACTTCACAAACATTCCTAAACTTTATCTGATAGACACACTGCTGCATGACCGTTAAACCTTGTAATAGACTGGCTGTTGGGGCCTACAGATTACGATAGATGGAATTTATCGATGTTTTTTCATTCATTTTAACACGTCTGTTTTTCCCAGGTAGTGCAAAAGCAGACGTTGGGTGAGGTGGAAACTAAAACACTTATTTAATAGCCAGTTGTGTCAGAAATATTTCTGCCCAAAATTAGTAAAATCTGCTAATCTTTCTTCAAGTTACGATTGATAATGTCGGGGATGTTTTTTTCAGGTTTTTGTTTGTTACAACACATATCTCACTTGATCTGCTTTTCCTAGGTAGTGCAGAAACATACATTGGGTGAGGTGGGAAACTGAACGTTCATTTAATGGCAAGTTTTGTCAGGAATATTTGTACCAAAAATTATCAAAATCTGATAATTGGTTTTCAAGTTTTAGTAAAAAATGTTGGGGATGTTTTTTTTTGAGACACAGTGTACTTGTATGAATGAAATTTAGAGATTATTCGTACTCATATGTATATGAATGGCCGCTGTACCACCATTGAAATACAAGACAGGTACCTGGACAGTGCCTGACTCGCACTGATATCTATGTGAACGCAGCCTAGTGTGGCAAGCCCCTCCCCCAATTCTTTGTTTGTATTTGCCAATAGTTTGGCTGCACAAACTGAGTAATATTCTGCAGAACTTTAGTTGAAAAAAAACCACTGCTCTACTTCTTCCTTGAAAAATGTTATCAAAAATCTGTTCATAACTTGCTGAGATATGCTGCATAAACATGCTGCGTAGTCACTTAGTGCTCTGTGTCGTAAATGTAAAAAACCTGGACAATGGTGATACAGAATTCCAATAAAACGTCCAGATCACGAGCAAAATCAATATTCATTGGTAATTTTTGATGTTGTTGTAGTAGTTGAGCCGATGAAACCAGCTTGGTACCAGCTTCGCAAACATTTCGGCGATGAATTCTTTCACAGCGATGGCACGTTGGATCGAGAGAAGCTTGGACAGTTTGTGTTTGCCGATGATTTACGGAGAAAGACTGTAGAATCCATTACACATCCAGAGATCTACAAGTCCATTGTTTGGCAGCTAATCAGATATTTTCTGACAGGTATTATGCTATTAGTTGACTTATGTGCTAATTGGCTCTTTGTGTAGCATACAATGTTGGCTATTGTGATTGTCTTTTTTGTAGCTTTTGTCTTACTGAACTGTTATTGAGTGTCAGCAGTCAGCACCAATACTCCAACATACAGTTTAAATATTTCATTAAGTATGATAATACTGTATTTTGCTGTTTTTCTTGCTGTATTGACTACTGTACGAGTATTACTGATATCTATTGTAATTTATTGCTATTGCTGTTATTACTATCACAACTATCACCATAACTGATACTTATTGCTTCTTGTCAAAACACTGTCAAAACTATTTTTTATAATTACTGTCATTTATGACAACATTTTAGTTTTAACTTGTGTACCCTTCTATTGAATTGTTACATTGTATTAATAGATTCTTGGGAAAATTATTTTTCAAGTGCATCGAAGTGAATGACATCAACTGGTTTTTTTGTAAGTGGCTTAACAAATGGCAGAAAAATGAAAAATATTTCAATGTTGTTAGAACAGGCATTGTTTTGACTAGCTTTGCTCATTGCGTTTTAGTGCATCACAGGCTGAACGGTAGTTCAAGCCCTGTGTTAACGGCGACTTCTCTTTCTTATGGGGAATCCAAAAATTTGACCCCGATTGAGATAAAATTTGGCATGGTTGATTACGTCGGGGAGGGGACCCGTCATGCAAAATTTTATGCAAATTCCTCCAAGGGGGGCTTTTCGACAAATGGGTGAAACATATGCAAAAAAATTTCTTTATTTATTTCAGGATTTGCAAGTGGTAAATAGAAGCAAAGTGTTCACTTTTTCCATTTTATGACCTTTTGCTTTCAAATTCATGTCCTCAATAATAGCAAGAACAGCAAGTCAAATAGAGCAGTTTGTTGCATCCAGGTGAACAGTTTGTGGTATTGGAGGTGCCATTGTTGTATGAGAGTGGAAAGATGCTGAGGTTCATTGACACTGTCATTGTTGTCTACTGGTTGGTTTCAGTTTTCTTCATGTTGTATTTACTTTGTTGAGTTTATCATCTAACATCATAACACAATAAATACATACAGCTCTTCAGTTTTAATGTTTTACACTTTTGCTAGTTTTCTGTCATTTTGAGTTTTTTAATGACATTATTTGTGTATCTTTTTGTCACAGACGCCTTCATGTAGTGTGTTTATCTTTTTGTGGCATTTATACATTTTATATTTTTACATACTGGTACCATAAAAGAGAAATTCACCAAAGTGCTTTTGTAAAACGTATTTGGCTCAAAAAGCCGAAATTGCAAAAACACTACAGTATGGCTAGAGAAAGTTTACTCTTGTGAGTATTATGGCGACTGTTTTGATGCTATTCTGTGCTAGTGGCTAGAGTGATTGAGACTAATTGCTCTAAATCTTGCTGCATTTTGCTTGATTTAATAATTTTCACTAAATGAAACTTTGACCAACTTGCATGGATTGGTAAAAGTTTGCAAAGTTTTTTTTTACCGAGGACAGCGCATGAAACTGTGAAATAATGTGACATTTTTGAAATGCAGATAACTGTTATGATGATTTATTGCTACTGTTGTTGTATTCGTGCTGATTATATGTATTGAAGTTGACTGGATAGTAACTAGAAAGCCTGGCTAAGCTTTGAAGTAAATATTGCTTTTGTAATCTGCAGCCAGGAGAAAGTGCAACTCCAGAGACTTTGTGATCGTACTGGCTTGGATGCCACAGCAGCTCAGCAGAGAATTAATGCTCAGATGCCATTGATCGATAAATGCCGTCGAGCCACAGTCGTCATAGATAACATGGGCAGCATAGCAGAGCTGCAGCAAACTGTCAACTCGGTTCATGAGTGGCTGCGTGCTAAGAAGACGCATTGGAAGATCAGACTAACAGTTGCCTCTGCTGTTGTATTTGGCAGCATCATTCTGTGGACTGCATTGAGTAGGCTGACGTTTACATGATACAATGTCTGGGAATTCAACAGCTGTCTAGGATAACTCAGTGTGTTGAATTTGAATGCCCAAAAGTCTGGCATTTTCCATTAAGAAAAATCTGTCACGTTAAACAATTTATTGTTTTTACTGTCAGCTCCATGTTTGGGGCAGTGCAGTGTATTTCTTAGCATTGTATTAGCGTAGCATTTTTATGGTGCAGTTTTTGGCACATTGCATTGCATTACTGTACTGTTATCACCGCTATTTTGTGTTATTATGCTGTAAAGGGGTCGATCGAATCCGCTGAGCTGAGCTGTTCTTTCAGGTTTTAGTTGTCATTCATGTTACCTGGATCTGTATATTCTTTTGCCAGATTTTCACACAGGAAGTATGCAAATAAATTCAGTATTTACCGATCAGCTCAAAATGGATAAGTGGTACTTTTAACCCAACTTCATTGAAAGATCAGCGCACCATATCAGCCGATGGTGTGTGTGACTGATGTAGATGACAGTAGACCGGCTGAATTAACAGAACGGACAAAGGGCCTACAATTGATAAGAGTTGATTAGCTGTAAATGTGGTGAAAGAATAATACAAATCAAAGTAACACGAACGGCAACTAAAGCCTGAAAAAAAATAGATCAGCCGGATGAGCTTAGCTCAGCAGATTCAATCGACCTGCTATAAAGTTCCTCTCAGGAAAAATGAATAAGTCGTAAATATGCCAGTGGGAAATGGGAATTGAGTGCACAGCCTACTATGTGATAGAGACTTCTCAACAACTGCACCGAAAGTCTAAATAAACTAGCCTAATATTTCATATTCTGCAAAAGAAGCATGTGTGGGGGTTGCAACGCATGTTGCAGCACACTCCAGCAGTGTTGTTAATTTAGTCAGTTCAGTTAATGTGACTTAACTTGCATGAGCTGTCATTATTTGAGGTTTTGTAAGCTATTGATTAAGATTATTTAAAGTGTTACTGAGCCCGGTATGTTTTGCCAACTGTATTTTATGTTTTTTTGTCGTATTTGTATTTTCGGTGAATTAAACGATGATATGAAATCTGTTGCTGTAACTAGTCCACTGTAGTTGTTGCAATACAGCTGTGAAACTGTATATAAATTTTCCTTATGTGCTTGTTTTATTGATGGACGATGAACATCCGAGTCATCGATTATATGTCTAGTCTAGTGACAATATTTCTCAGTTTGTGCAGCCTATACTGTTGCAGTGGAGCAGGCCGTAATGATACTTCTGTTATCTGCTAAAGAAAAGGTACACCGTTAAGTAGTGCAAAAGCTTTAATGTCACTAATTTCTAAGCATCGTGTACAATATGCTAGTATCTTAAGCATCTTTGACTACAAATATACATATGAGACGTTACCATGCACACGCATATATGCAAACTGTACATGAACACTTAATTTTTAGAATTATAGTAGTTATAAAAACAGTACTGTACCATCTGAAACTTGTGTCATCAAGACTTCATTGAGCTACAGATAGTCTGTTGAAAATGCAGCTTTTGAAGCAGTGCAAAATTTGATAACCTGCAACAGATTTTTTGTTGATTTTAAAAGCACTGCAACATCTGTGATCGATAAATAACTACCCATTTACAAAATGTTACACTACCGCCCATTATTGTCACACAAGCAGACAGGTCGTTACGCTCCTTGTCCGCTTGATCTGTGCCATATTATTGGCCTGCGGTCTTCATTTTTGGCCGTTCGGGCCTCAACTCGGCCTGTGGCCTCGATTTCCGGCCCTTCGGGCTTCATCTCAGCCTGCGGCCTCGATACACATCGCTGCAGCGTAGCACAGCGTCCCACTACGCTGCAGCGTCTATAATGATGCTGATGATGCATCACCATGGTGACGACGTCTGTACGACGTCACAGCTCTGCTGCAGCTTAAGATGTGTGTCTGCAAAATTTTAGAAAAAGTAAAATTTTCTGAAAGGTACGACACCTCAGCAACATCTCACCCAGCCCATGTTTAGGCCACGTACGACACGGGTCTGCTTGCAAAATTTCGCCGACGTACATGTACGTCGTGCCGTTACAAAGTTCTTGGCGATGGTAACTCTCAAATATAGTATAGGTCATATGTTCCCTACAACGTCAGATTTCTAAGGAAGTTTGCTTATTTCTTGTATTACAAATGTAGGCTATAAACTATCCCTGAAGTGCACTTTTATATAATAGGACTACATTAAATCATGTTAACAGTTTCGATGTCAAAGGCATGAAAATAAACTACATATAAGTTATAACAAACTATGACAAAGAACGCATGCTGTAGAAACTGCTATGAAGTGTGACATTTCTTGTAATATAATTGGTGAGCAATATGCGTTGCATTATTTCTGCATGCGCTTGCTGCAGCAAAAATTTGGCCAAATGCCCTTCATGTCGTCCAAATAACAGTGTCGCAGCATTGAACACTTAAGACTTGGAGGATTTAAACCCCAAAGCGAAATTCAGACAGCTGTCGTCTGTCCAGTAGCCTAAATAAGTCGATAGGTAAACGTCTGGCGAAAGTCATCGGGTGAGATTTTTGGGGCTAGTTGGCGGCTATTTCTTCCATGAGTTGTGCTTTGTTGACTTGTTGGAGCGCTGCTCGCAGTGCTTGCTGAATGGCGTCCTCGTCTGCGGAGGTCTGTGACTGTCGCCAGGCCCACAGCATCTTGAATGCGCCCTGGTAGCTCGAAGCGTCGGCGCTTTCTCTGATCTCAGTCAGCTCGTCATCAGCGACGCCCAGTGCCTTGCCCAGCGGTTCCCATTCGCCGCCGACCTTCTTCGCCAGCAGCAGGATCCGCCGGTTGTCCAATGTAACTGCTCACACATCAGCAGGCAGCGTTTTCTTATAGGTCTAGTTACGCTTAGGTTTGCTTCAGAATAGCCTACAGTTTATTTCCGACATCCAGGATCTGCACGTCAATTCGAACCACGGATTTTCCAAAGCTAGGCTACATGAGTACGAATTCATCAGAGAAGAAGTCGCACAAGTAACAACTGATTCATTAAGTAGGCCTACACATTTAACGTGCCTATGGACCATATTTCAAATTTTTAGGCTAAACATAAACTTAATCTATAGTAATCTAGGTTTAAGTCATAATTACTAAATTAATCTGTATCTTAAATAATGACTTACGGTGTATAGCCTTTCACTTGAAAAATGTCTACAACTGAAGGGCCATGACAGTAGGCTGTTTGCATGGAATTACCGTGGTAGGTCTACTGACATGGTCTAGTCTGTGGTCATAATCGAGTAACAGATAAGTTATCGCAGCACCTACAAATAAAAAAGAGAATTAGAAAGAAACCTGTTTTGGCTGTTATGTCGGACTTCCGCCTCTGAACTGGCTGAGTCGTCTGCTTCGCTTTCTGCTCTTTGCCATCTCGGACTGTATTAACGAAACATACACGTAGAGTATAGCGTCACGTTCATGCAGTATTATGTGACTAAGCCATACAGGGTGGGCCAAAAAGATGGCACAAAGCAGGCAATCGTCACTGAGTGGGACAAACTGCCGCAACGTTTGGTTGATCGCGCCTTTGGTCAGTGGCGTCGCCGGGTTCAGTGCGTCGTCCAGCAGCAAGGCAGACATAGGCCTATATTGAACATTTGAAGTCAAAACTTCGAGATGTAAGTTACTTTGGACAATAACTGAGGCACTAAACAGCTTGTTTCTTGTTGTGAATTTCTTACAATGTGTTATTACAGATATCATCTTGTTTTCAATTGTTGCTTTTAAGACATTGATATTTCACTAGGTAGTGTAACGACACACTTAAGGTGTGGTGGGATTTTAAGTGATAGTGTTACTACAAATTTCCTCCTGATTCTGACAGTAAATTTTTTAAATCGGTCAATATTTGATAAAGTTATTGGCATATAAAAACTTTGTGTCATTTTTTGGCCCACCCTGTAGATATTGTTGCATTATTTGGTAGAGCATGTCGAAGAAATAATGCAAAAATTGGTCAATGTAATTAAGCTGTGACAGAAATTTGGTGTCCTAATTTTTGACCTGTACTGTGTAACATAATATTAACGCCGCAGGATCACCGTGGCAGCACACACATTCTGTCTGATTTCTCGTCAAGATTCTGTCAAAATATGTTTAGGAAAGTAAGCACTAGAGTATTTTATGTAAACCTCCATAGACACCCAGACTGCCTCAACAGTTATTTGTGTCTACAAAGTAAAAGCGCGCACACAGCGATGTAACTAAACTGAAGTTAACTGAACTGAACTGACACGGATTAGCTTTTGACAAACTGACCAATGGGCGAGTAGGGCGAGTTTATTGGTCATTGGTTGACGCGTACGTGCGCGTAGTCGAGCAGTCACCGACGCCGTTAGACAGTGTCACTGGACTGCATTACTGCTTGCCCGTTGGTCAGTTTGTCAAAAACTAAATCATGCCAGTTCAGTTCAGTAACGCCGCTCTGTACGCGCCTTAAACCAACAAGCCTAAACTCCACTACTTCGACTTGGTATACATATATAGACTTGTTGCCAAACAAGTCGTGCAACAAGCTGCACTGCGGCCCGGCATGTTGGGACGCTGTGTGGTGTGGATTCTTTTGCAGGCCTTCGATTTTACATGGACTCTTGCCGTACAACTCGGTGTAGATTTGCCGTGAACTTTCGATTTGTTGCACAACTTGTGAAGCACGCTCTAGAACAAATCCACGATAAAGCGAACCGAAACAAATGGAGCTTGAGTGAAGGCCAAATTCGAGGACTGTACTCGACCTCGAGGTCAGCTTGAGGACACAAATATCGTGACTTTGGCCTTGGCGTCGACGCCTTGGCCTCTCGTCACTGAAGTAGGCCTAACTAGTCTGAAATATTGAAACCACGTTTGTCTGAGCAATTTTATGGTTCATTAGGCCTAGGCTTAATATGGTCTAAATAAGATTGAGCTGCTTCTGAAACGCAGTGTTTGTCATACTTACTATACCTACTTAGGCTTACTTACTTACTTTGTGGCCTTGACTTTTAAAATGCTGGCCTTAAACCCACCCCTGCCACAATAAACTGCGGCGGCGACTTACGCTCGATGAGTGAGACGGCAACGTCCGCGACGTCGTCCATGTTGCAGTACCGCAGCACATCGACCAATCGACGAATATCAAACCCCTCGCCGGCAGCCTCCCGCCACTTCAACAGTGCACGGTAGCCCTGCAATTTACATCATACATTTTGCATCGATATTTTGAGACGAATCTTGCTTCGAAGTGTTTAAAAAAATGCCTAGCTGCTAAAGAACTGACTGAAGCAAATCGTTATTGCAGACTTAGCGGGTGGCAGGTAACACCGTGTTATTCCATATGACGGATGACGCTACGTAACTCCGCGATGGGTTTCCCACACAAAAAAACTATACACAACTTTGACCTTTAACTTGTAAAGTTGTATAAAACGAAATGATAAACTGCTGACCTGTATCAGAGGCGGGTGCTGTTGAAGACTGTGCCTGGCCTTGTCGACGTCCTCCAGCGGACAGGTGGACATGAGAGCGTCGAAGACCGGCCTCCACTCGTCGGCCATGTAGCGCGACACTTCGCGGAACACCCGGTTCGTGAGCAGTACATCGCCACTGTCAGCCGACCCACGACGCACCCCCGCAGCGCCCTCGCGCAGCCGGTCGTCGAAGTTCTGACGAAACTGTTCCTCGATGACGGCCAGACGAGAGTCCAACTGCGGCTCCATCAGCTGCGTCTGCGCTTCCAGACGACTGGCAAGCTCCGACTGCGTCGCCTCCATCTCGGCCAGTTGTCGCTGCAGGTCCTCCAAGCTCGGTGACGCCGGCTCCTCTGAACCTTCGGCTGCTCCGCCGTTCGCTGCTTCATCCGCCATTGTACGATTGCACGATGAGAATCAACTGATAAACGACATAAGCCATCGATAATTAGCAAACATTCAAGCAGAACACGGCCTATTCACGCATTGGTATTTATCAGCCTATTTCTGACACTAATAGAAAATCAAAACGGCTGGTGGGAAGATTAAGATCAACAATTCACGCAGTACGTGGAATCCGAGCTTTGAAGAAATACTGTACCGAGTGCATTTCAGCTGCAAAAGAAAGTGTTGAAAATGACAAATTATGATGCCTACGTAACTAATCACTAGTCCGAAAAGGCACTAGTCCTGAACTGGCTATAAAACTGTTCGGTTAGGCCAGAGAACGCCATATCTATGCAAGGGCCGCCATAGCCAAGGTCCGCCAAACCCAAAGATGCAATTTATTCCTGTTCCTAACCCTATCTCTAACCCTCGCGCTGTTCGGACTAGTGCCCCTTCGAACTAGTGAACTATCCCACACACGCGTCAGTTACACTGTACGAACGTTCTAAACGACCCCGCAAGCTATTAATAAATAATATCCACGGTCTGCATGAGATGAGTATAGATTAGGTAGACCATAGGCCTACTGCAGTGCAACTGTAGACCTAATAGTAGCTGGATGCCAATTTGTCGTAATTGCCAGTATTAACCTGTAGTCTGTATACCGTCAGGGAGGGGATGGCATCTGTATGCGCTGCCGAATCATCACGCACAAGATGCACGTAAAAACCGCTTACGCTACGGCCAGATACAATCATAAACCACTCACTATCCTTTCTCGCTGTTAATATGCGGCCATCCTAGTAAGCCCCATTACGGGTCTCGTCCGTCCGTCCGTCCGTCTGTACGTTCGTTCGTCTGTCCGTCCAGTACAGTCGGTCGAAAACAGAAAGGCGTGTAAAAACCGAAATTGGCGTTTGTAAAACCGACGTTATAGACGCCATTTGCCCCTTGGATGTGTGTTGTCTGTAGGCTAAGCTCAAGAATGTAGGACAACATTGATGCTTGTACGTCAGCTAGGTTGTACATGCAATGATGGATACATACAATACGTCATGTCTGTAGACGCGTGCATATGCTGCTGTAGGCATTATACGGTAGGCAATCAAAACGAGACACGGTACGATTCGACAGACAGATAGGCAGACACGGCGTACAAACAGCAGTAAAACAAGCTGCTACCGAATGATCGAATCTGCCCAGCGGGCAAACTGGTACAGCGCCACATACTCACAGTGACTGTATGCCATACAAATTTACCCACAACTATAGAACCCACCTCTCCACTGTCGTGCAACGAACGTGACATTCCCACAACAGTAGCACTAACTAAAGCTGGGACGCCATTCTCAACAAGAATCCCAGCTGTCGCTAGGTGGGGCCGACCGCACTGCTTATACGTCCGAAGCTTAGCGTCCGACTTCTAATAACGTAGAATTGCGGCCAAACCGTTGCAGATGTACACATGGTTACTATTGACAGCCTATAGAAAGTTGTCACGGCTCTATCCGACGGTACCATCGCAAACTCCCTACGACTTACCGTTTAACCACAACGTTCACAATACATCTGTGACAAACGGACAGACGGACGACAACGACGACAAAGGGTCAACCTTTAAGCTTACAGTTTAGCGGTCGGCCCAAAATCTGTCACCATTAGGCCTACTGCAGTATACTCCCAGCGTAACGTTTGCTGTTCAATGGCAATAATATAATTGATGTGCGACTTTATCAGTAAAACATTTTGGCATAAGGCATTTATTAGAAAACATTAAAAACTTAGAATATGTGCATTAGTCATTACAGTTATAAACGTAACAGCGTCAATGGTGATGCAGGCGTCATACGAAAGCTACAACAAAAAGATAGACGTCCGTAAAATAATCTTTTTACCTCTCCTCTCTTAGTGTGCTAAATGTGCTAAACACAGCCAGATGCTTGTAATAGTCTAATCAAAACGCAGCTCGTTTAGAGATTTTCTAGCATAATACTGCATGTAGAGTGATCGTATGTATTTTGTAGGCTGCAAGCTGCTGACTATAAAGTACACCTAGAGTTATAAACCTCAGGCAGCCAAAATGCAGACACAATACGAGCTGGCTTGTCAAGGTCTGTCGACACTGTGCTGTCTGGCAAGACAGATAAACATGATAAACGAGCACTGGTGGGTTACGTTGGTGCAGCATAACTGGCATATACAGGCTTTTATGCCGTGTAGAATAGGCATTTACTTTGCAGCAATTAAATTAGACATGCCCCTTTTATTGCCGCGCAATGAGTGCAAATAGCGGTATAGCCATCGTCCGTAGATTGTCTCACAGGCCGTCTGTCGGTAACGTTTAGCGGTAGGCCTATGTAGGCCTACCTCGGCCAGATTCGGTTACTTAAAAATAAATTACACAAATTATTGCATTAGGGTTTTTTTCTCTCGTACAGGCCATCGACAACTTCAGCGAATTAAAAGTTTTTTGTGCCTTTGGCTACGCGATGTTTTCAAAGTCACACACTTTAAGAAGTTAAGACGCCTGGACAGCTGCTAATAACCGTAACGATCCAACGCGCTCTGAGGATAGGCCTAACAACGCTGTTTAAATGTAGTGTGTATTCTAATATTGTATTGTTTGTAGTGAGAAACATTCAAAAAATTGGGTGAGAATAGGAGTGAGGTGGCCGTTTTCAGCAAAAAAATAATGTCTAAGAACGCGCAAGATAACTTTTTCGAGGCTGAATAACTTTTTTTCATAGGCCTTGGCCTTTGATGCGGAGTACGTACTTTCCCGGTAGACGTTGACTTTGTCGACGTCTGCCGAGTGTCGACACATTAGCTACTGCTGCCAATATCGACTTTTGTCAACATCAGCCTCGAAAAAGTTAAACGATAACTGATATAATTATCGGTAGGTAGCTTACCTAACAGAGGTTCTTATGTTGTTTTAATATCGTAGCAAATGAGATTTAGCCGCACGACTCGCTATATACAGTGCGTACGAACGTCAAACGAATACTAAGTACCACTCTTCTAGAGACGTACTCGTATATACTGTAGGTCGTTACTCCAGTCACTTTGCATTATGCCATATCATTCAGGTCGTCTATTATATATAACCAAGCGCTTGACTGACGACGCACCATAGCGCAGCGTGTAGGCTTAATAATATCTGATGAACTGGGGATAAGCGTTTACCTGTCGCAGCCGTTATAATAGACCGTATTACGGAACTTGCTCGTCCGTCCCGTACAAGCTCCTAACTTAAAAAGAAAAACTTTAACAAAAACAATATGCGAATGTTCCTTTCGCCAAATTAACGTAACTTGTGTACAAATCATTCTTAGTTCAGGACGTCATAGATCAAATTTACCGTCAAAAAACTCCAAAAATGATATATCTGGTCTATGCTTTAGCAGTTTTTAATGTCTTCTTTTAGCTCGTGTTTGTTTGACATTCTACTTTAGTCATTTGCAATATTAATCTTTCGTATAATAACCTGTGTTAGTTAGTTAGTTCCATGGTCGTTTCTCGTGTTTTGTATAACTCGACTTTACTTACGCACGCTAATTGATGCGTATTGTACTAAAATGATCATTAATATCGTAAATACGGCTTGCGCGGTGCCTATATTAAATTAAACTGAAATACTTCGGTCACACAACGCGACACGAGAGTTTAGAGAAGCATATCATGCTGGGCATCATGCCCGGAAAACGTCGGCAAGGGGGACAAAAGAAATAATGGATCGATGATATCGTTCAGTTGGGCGACAGGAGCCTGGTCGAGATGGTGAGACAGGCTGAAAACAGAAAGGGTTATCGGTGCTTAGTTCATGAAGCCGCCTACGCTCGTACATCGGGCACGGCAAGCTGGTGATATTAAAGTAGACTTTCGACAGAAATTAAAAGTGAGTAAGTGCTATGTGTGCATATCTAAGCAGACGGCCGCACTGGGTCAACCAATGTGGTTTTAGTTAGACTATGCATTCACCACATCATAGTAACTGTCAGTACCCCGCATGTTCACTGCGGTGAGGGGTGCAATAATTTCGGTAGGCCTACAATAGCGGTCGTCGTTGTCGACGGTCACAGCCAGTTATGATGCTAGCTAGCACATTCCTACCTAGAGCTCCGTTTTGTACTGGCTTCCGGCCAATGCGACGCCATGCCATGCCGTCACGGCGCCGCGGCGCCCAGGTATGACAAAGTCAATCACTCTTGTTTACCTGTTCTAATGACGTCACCGAACCATGCGCAGTTCCGCCCATTCATCACTAAATTTCTCGCCTCCATTTATTCGAACTATATACCGTTAGCAATTTAACAATTTAAAGCAAGCTTATACGAAATTCGTCTACCTTTACAGTTTACAGGCGCACAGCAACACAAAATCTCCCTGCGGTTCAGGATTTGAATGGCAAAAAACATGTAAAGAAAAGCATAAAACAGTCAAATAAAAAAACTCGTCCACAAAACTTGTGATAGTGAGTTAGTTTTAATTTCAGTACTTAGGTTAAGCCTATCTGATTACTTCAGTCAACAGTTAGCTGAATGTTCTGGTAAACAAGCGCTTCATCTGAAGACGTTTTTTTGTAAAACGTCACCTATAATGTCTCAAACACTGACACCCGAAAATTCTCGAATGAATAAAAAATAACTATGACTTCAAGTTTACACGACGTGCTTAGATTTCTTGAATGAGGCACGATGCTAGTTAGTGACTGATACTAAATACTACGATTTGTAACAGCAACCCAGTGTTTGCTTTGCCTGAGCAACGTTATACTGATCTATTTTCTTGTTATCTGTCTTACAACTTCAAACTAAAGGTCAACTGACTGACAACAACAAATAGATCTAAGCAGAAATCACCATGAAAACAGGTTCTACACGTGTCTAAACTGAACCTTAGGCCTACATAAAGTACTTTACACAAACGTCAACACAACAGTTTTACTATCACCATGACTGGCTCTCCGACGAAAACTACAGAAACATTGCTTCTTCCACAGCTCTTTTTCTTCGACGTCAACTTTGTAGTTGTAAGATACAAAACTTTTACAACGTGCTTGTAAGTTGCAACAAGTTGTATTGCGAATTCATGACAAGTTGTACAACAAATTCACAACAAAATAATCGAAGTCCAGGCTTTACGGCATCTTACTTTGAAAGCTATAGATGTTTCATTCGACAGTTTTTCGACGATCTCTCGTCCACGTTGTTGCACAGAAAACAGGGGCACGCCACACAAAAGAGCGAGTATACCTGTCTGAGTTCGTCTGTAAGCTGATGATGATAGGAGCTGTACAGGTGACTTGCTGTTATCGGTAGCCTACAAAGCGAGCAGCTGTAGGCCTAACGCTAACTGTACGTCAACTGCGTCTGATGTGGCTGCTGCAGCTGCTACAATGCTTTGGTCGCTCGCTCTCTTCAACTATGGAACGCCAAATGTTTACTAACATCTGTCGGGCTGTTTGGTGTGAGGCAGGGAAGTTATACTTTACCATGTACTACTAGAAATAGAAAAAATATATTAATAATAACTAAACAAATTTGCTTTTAACTCTAACATTAACCAAGGTAAGTCCCCTCACACAACACTACACCTTAAACAGTAATAGTAACACATCACACAGTAGGCCTAAATACATCTAAACTCAAAAATAAGTTTTTCTGGCACATTATTTTAATAGTTATTGCTGCATTCGTTACTTTTTGTTTTTTTTTCGTACATAATAACTACAAATTACCTTACTGTAACATTAATAGTTGAACGGTTATTAAGAATAAAAAATGGTAAAAAGTTGTCGCTATCAAATCGAAGTATTAAGTAGAAGTTAGGTATTATGCTAAGACGCAAAGTAGTCGTAAAACTAGGTAGACGCATGTCAACAGGAAGGCTGCCCGGGCGGCAATCGTCCACGGGGGGAGGTCGACAATGTCGTCCAAAGACGGTGGACTCTTTCCCTCTCTGTTTGCCTCGACACACTGCCACAGCCGGTGCATCAGTAGCTCGGGCTGCTGCGCCAGGTGGCCAAAGATTGCGTCTCGCCAGGCCGTTTTGTCAGCAAATCGACGCAGTTGATGCCAGCGCTCAAACACGGTCCGTGACATGTAGTAGGCATTGAAGTCGACATGACGCGGAGGTGACGGTTGCACGGCCAGCGGAACCATCCCCGTCAAATACACCTACACATATACACCGCACGCACCCCAGAGCTCAACTCAATCCCTTGCTTTAATGCTTTCAATAAATCCGTGTCAATCGGACAGATTTTACAAGTAAATTGATAATAACATATACCGACAAAACAGTGCAATAGACAGTGATTATACAACACAAAACACAAGAAATTTGGCACGACGCCCAACGCGAGTCCGCTCGGGTGTAAAGGGCAATAGAGGGGTTAAAATTCCGCTCGCAGCAAAGTCACGTGGCCCTAACGCAATTGTATTATTCTACATAGCAAGCGAAATGTCGAACTAAAACAGACAAACTTTGTTGTTAATGGACCAATGTTTACTATATCGTTTGCATCAAACCTGGCATAAATTGCAAGATATTTGTTTTTTGATACTTCATAACGCCGTTTACTGCTTGTAAATTTCTTGCCAAATTTCTTGATCCTTTTCAAAGATGTACAAGACTGCATATATGTAATAAACGTTTAAAAATTAAAGTAAATTTAAATACGCATTTTATTAACAAAACTATACAAAAAACTTATAAACGTCGAATAAATGCGACCCTTTTTATTTGACCTATTGACGTAAGTCCATTGTTTCAGCGTAAACAATTTTTAATATTTATAAACTTTTGCCAACATACATAAGTTGAACACAAACATCTATCGTTCTTTGTGCCAACTGTGCACAATTATTATAAATTATCGTCGTTTTTACACCGATCTTTTTAACGTTATTGAAAACAAAAAAAATACGTTGGACTAAACTTTTCAAACAAAAAAAACTTGTTTAAAACTTTCTAGTCGTTTTTTGTATCATGCAAACAATGTGGTGCAGTGTACTGACGTCATCGAGCCAGATCTGTGGAACGTGACGCACAAGTCGATTGGCCGCAGTGACGTAGTTCATTGTCATAATGAAAGCGAGTCCTTGGCAGAATGTTGGCCAGAACATGTAGCGCCATTGCGTCCTAGCAATACGCCACTTGCCTTTGCGCGGTACCTGCCATGTACCACATTCTTATCACATTAATATGACACACACACACACACACACACACACACACACACTGTTGGCTAAATTGATAGAAATGCTTCAGAAATAAACTAAGCCTTTCTGTTTGTTTTGCAAGTGAGTAAGTAAGTTGCTTTTATTTGAAAAGTAATAACTCAGCCACCGATTGACGTATATTATTCAAATTTTGCAGGAATTTAGCCAACCGCCATTTTATATTCTTGCGCAAAACACCGGAAATAGGTCATGTGACCAAAATCAACAACAGGACTAAATTTAAGATGGCGGCGGCCGCCATTTTAAATTCCGTTTATCGCTCATAACTCGCTTACTATTGCAAGTAGGCCTACTGCACGAAATCTGGCACGTACACTAAGTTTGAAGTCATACATTGCAGTGTGTCCGGTAAAAAACTAATCCCCTACACGTCGTGCAATAAAAATGGCATATCTGAACGAATCTGAATCTTGTTTTGTACATTAATCCCCAATAAATTGCTAAAGCGAGTGCCAAATTTCATTAAAAACATAATTTCTTACCAAAGTTATTAAGTGTTGAATATCGATAACAAATAAAAATCATCTCCATTACCAATGTGGCGTTACGCACAAGTAAACCCCTCTGTTACTTAACATTTGCGTAACTCCAACAAACAACAGCTGATTCTAACAAAGTTTCATACCAACAATGCGCCATTTATTGGCAATCAAACTGCCAAATTTTAGTTAAATCTGCCTCAGCAAACAATAGCTACAGCGGCTTTTGTGTGGTCACCACATAGACCCCTAAGCCTGCTAGCCGAATATTTTTCCCGCCGCAGCGGTTCCAACAAAAATTCGGCGGTTACGTCGGTTAGCCGAAAATTGCACTGTCAGCTATAGCAATGCAAATTCAATGACTATGCGTAATAACTTGAATGAATAGTCTGACAGTCTGCAAATGGCTAATTAAGCCATATATATTCTAACTGTGCAAGAAATAATTTAATTATTGTTAATTCTATAAACAAAAATGGTATGTAGTTTCTAGGATAGGGCTATAATGCAGATACACACAGAAGTTCAGATTCAATGCCACCGCGCAGAGTCTAGGGTAGACGTGAATGAAGCACCAACTCAAAAAACTCCAATTCCACACACACATCGTTGTTACAACTTGTAGGTTAGTTAGCCATTAGTTGACCTTTAGGGTTGGCAGCGTGGCGTAGCGGTAACGCGTTGTGTCCGATCAACGAAATTAACCTACGCCGAGCCCGGTTAGTACTTGGATGGATGACTGTCTGCGGGCAAGTAAACCATCTCGGTGTGTAATTAGCCGCCCAGGTCAACTCAGCCTTCCATCCATCCGGGGTAAGTAAATCGAGTACCAGCTTATTTTGCTGTGGTTAAGGTGGGGCGCGTTCACCTGTGTCGGGTGGCAGGTAACACTGTGTGATCCCATACGGCAGGTGACGCTCCGTAGCTCAGTGATGGGTTTCCTATAAAAAGCTATACAGTACCTTTAACTTTTTAACCTTCATAACTATACCCGGTACTGATGCTATAAGCTTAGGCCTACTAGTACGTAAGACTATCCTAGCTCACACTATAAATTTTACACTTTTTGTTTCGCAATACAATTTGGCTAACTAACAAAAACGCGCTAGAGAGCTTTCGCCGTGCAGTTAATCGTCAAAGAGATCTGTCCTTCAGGTAACGTAAAATAAAATTAAGTTAACGCAATCAACTGAGTTATAAAAAAATGCAAAACTAAAGAATTTGTCCACTGTTTGTAGGTCGAGAAGTAACAGCATTACGTGCATAGATAAATACACTATACTGCTACAGGCTTATTAATATTATAGAACTCAGCTATAGGCATTACGTAGTCATAGTCCGTCGTAACAAACTAGAACCCAGAGCCGAATTTTTTATGGCCAAACTCCGGCTGACACATTTTTTTCGGTTGAGATCCGGTTAGCCGATTTTTTTTCCGGCTGAGTTTCGGCTGACAAAATTTTCGGCTGGAAATACGGCTAATTTAGTTTTAAAGTCTCTTATTAGCGGCAGATTTAGGGCGGGGGCGGCCGCACTTTTTTTACTGGTTGCATCTCAAAACAAGTGTGAATTTTGCACAAAAATGCATTAATTGTGCTGAAAATTTTTACCTTTTTTTCCTGTTTCAAATTTAAAGATCCGCCATTGACTTACTCATGGCCAGGGTAGAAAAACCTAAATTTTAAAAAGAAAACGGTAAGATTTTAGGTTTTAGGTTTTCAGGTAAAAAGTTTTTTGTTTTTTGTTTAAGTGTCGAATTGAACACCGTATACAAAATTACGACCTAAGAAACATTTTATAGGCCTACACCCTGTCCGTTACATAATCACATTGTTTTCTTTATAAGTTATAGCAAGATAAACTAATGGCGTCGTGGATTCATAACTCAAAAATCATGACCAAAATATATAAATTGTTCAGTTTTTAACTTAAAAATCTAGGTTTTTTTCTGAACAATTTTTTAGCTTTGCTCATGATTGTTTTACTCTAGACCTTAATCTATTTTAGAACTAGAAGACATGAGTAAAATAACATAAAGCCCAGCTGATGCTAGAATAGGCCTAGCCGACCATACTGCATGGTTTTCAGTGACTTTCAAAGTCATCCAAGGTCAATGATTTTTATTTCGTCTGACAGGGCGTATGCCGCTGCCTATATAAGATTACTAGTAACCTTAGTCGTACATATCACCGTTTCTGATATATGACCAGTTTTCTGTTGAAAAACGCACATTTGTCTTACTCCACGCTATTCAACCTGCAATGTGAAAATGTTTCCCTTGCACTAGATGGCTGAAATTTTGCGTGCCAGAGTTTTACATACATGGCTAATTATTCGTGCAACAAGATAATGTTCATACGAACACGGAGTCCGTCCAATGCATTTCGATAGTTTACAGTATATGTCCGTATAAATATAATCAGTGAGCTGTTTAGACTGGCAGAAAAAAAATCAAACAATTTAATTTCAAATTGTACAGCAGCAATGATCCTTTCATCCTTTTCTATTATTTAACTAAACAATAGACATTGTCAGTCACGAGACCATTCGATTCAGTATAAATGGTCCATCGTCACCATGCGTTTATATTGCACCGTTATGGTCCATAGTGACCATGCGTCCATCTGGCACCGTTACGGAGATATAGCGCCTCAAAGATAATGGGGTCACGAGTTTGACCTTTTGGGGTCACGTGACGTCATCGGTCACGTGACCATTCGCCTCCCGAGGGTCGACTTCCTATCCGTGGTCCATAGTGACCATGCGTCCATCTGGCACCGTTATGGAGATATGGCGCCTCAAATATTGGACGCACGGACCTGGATACAGAAAGAAAGACGGAAGAATGGAAAAAAAGAAGAGGAAGGGAGAGGTGAAAAAAAGAGAAAAAAGTGGAAAAGAAAAAGGAAGGGAAAGGGGAAAGAGAGAAGAAATGGAAGGTAAAGGGAAGAATGTAATTTTAATGCCTAGCGTTGTGTCAACTGTCAAAATACAAACTAATAAGAGTCCGATTGATGAATTCACTAAGTATGTACGTCATTTAAGCGTTCCCAGGTATTTTTGTGCAGTTTTGCTGAATGCGCGGAGAAATGTAACCACAAAGCCGAATAATTTTTCGGCGGCTAAAGCAACGCTTGCAATTAGGCTTAGCCTAATTTTTTGGCTGATATTCGGCTAAGGCTCAAAATTCGGCGGCGGCGGCCAAATTCGGCGACTCTGGTGTCTATAACAAACTCATAGTTTTCACTGCCCGATGGACTATCATCTGCCATTTGATACAAGTCCGGTAGTGCTGAACATGCACTCGACACGCACTGATGACAAGCTTATTCCGAAGTAAACTACACTTGAGCGACTTTACTCAGAATGAGAG
>Ga0209671_1000832_pt1 | contig 23055 bp, 11 predicted proteins | sample WorMetHERISLAND2_2_FD_187401 | JGI IMG/M metagenome (GOLD analysis project Ga0209671, IMG submission 187401) | Marine gutless worms symbiont microbial communities from Max Planck institute for Marine Microbiology, Germany - Olavius geniculatus... | ecosystem: Host-associated > Annelida >... | reverse complement strand
CAGCTTAGTCATGGGAGATGTGGCGGCGATGAAGGACGTTTGACACACAGTCCGTCCGGCCCAAGAACCTTGAGAGGAAGAGTACTCTGTAGTTCACCGAGGCACGCTGACCATGACACGTTGGACGGCGGTCAATCGGGTCACTCGGAGAGTCGAGCAGCAGTGCGTCAAGGCGAAGAATGTTATGCTGGAGAGGAAGCTGATGTCGACGAGGAACCGGGATTGATGACCGTCACGTGGCGTGCCGACGTTACAAGTGGCACCCAATCGCGTGGGGCCGATGATTATGCCCGTGGTCATAGTGCGGCTGAGTCAGAGAATTCTGGCGTCATAACGTTTCGCTGTGACGAAAATAAAAAACAGGAAACCTTGCACATCGCCCAGCCAAACATTTATGATTTTAGTTCCAGCGTTGCGCGGGTAGATGAGTCTAACACTAATACAACTAGCTATAGGTCTATACATTCGCGTGATCAGATTGGCCCTTCGTACGAAACTCTCATGCAGTGTAAAGTAGGACATCGCCGCGGCATGTGCGACTGTGACGACACACAGCAGGTTAGTGTTAGTAGTGCGCGCCACGCAGACGCAGGTATATGGCGTGACACAGGTGCAAATAGCAATAGGCCTGACACTTGCGGCATAGACGTGCCCCAGTACGAAGAACTTCTTCAGTGTATTAAACGCCAAGAAAATGAAATTGCACACTTGCGCCAGGCCCATCGTCAGCAATCTAATATATTTATTGGTGCATCTAAATATTCTCATTGTAGTAATAAACCACCAGTTGACTCTGGCTTTCACTGCGCCCCAGCGTCAAGCAAAGTTAGAACGCAGGCGCGCTCGGATTTATGTCAATGTCCACAAAAGGCACAGGCACATGATTTCAATGAAAATCAGCAGCGGCTTCATCGCCGTGATGTGCGTAATAGGTCAGACCATTCTTCTTCCTCCAGTGCTGATTCTGATGATGACAGGTCAGCGTCTGATAGTGATGGTGACATTCGTAGGCTACCTGCAACAGTCTATAATGCTCGTGCTTCCTCGGATAATCGTAGGCGTTCACACCGTCAAGATAAGGCACACATGCGTCGACGCAATCGTGAAAAAAACGCTTGGATAAAACCAGAGAAATTTAATGGCCATGGATGTTTTGAAACATTTTTGGCGCAGTTTGAAAATTGTAGCACATACAATGGTTGGAATAACGCTGACAAAGCTGCTCATTTGCGATAGTCACTCACTGGAGCTGCAGCTCAACTACTGTGGGGAGCAGAAGAGTTGTCATATAAAGAGTTGCTGGAGAAACTGTGGTGTCGATATAGCGGCAAGGGCATCGAAGAGAGGTTTCAAACCGAACTCCATTGTCGTCGTCGTCACCGTGGAGAGTCTTCGCGAATTGGCAAAGGATATACGGCGCTTGATGACACTCGCCTACCCAGGGGAAAAGTCGAGCTTGGCCGAGCACATCGCTCGTGAGGTTTTTCTCATGGCGTTGAATGCCCCCGAGTTTGAGTTGAAGATTCAGGAACGAGAGCCAGTCGACCTGGATGAAGCACTCAAGCTAGCCCAACGCTTTGAGGTGTTCAAGAGCGCTGGTCAAGTCGCCACATAACTGATATAGGGAGTGAAGATACATCCACTGTAGAGAGACGCTTAGCCACACTGGAGGCTGAGTTGCACAAATCACGCGCCAGCGTTACGGACAAAATGGCTGTGCAGCCTGTTGTCGGGACAGAGGCAGCACGCCAAGCAGCTGAAAGACGAGTGGCAGAGTTGTCAGCACAGGTAGATGCGTTGAATAAAGAGGTTGGTCGTCTGCATTACTTGGAACAACTGCGAAATGCAAATTCTGGACTTACTGCCAAACAAAGTGAGAGTGGTCCAACCAAGAAATTTTATACTAAGAAAACCTGTTACGGATGCGGTCAGGCTGGACATTTTGTCAGGGATTGTCTACAACATTTAGGTGAGCACGGACAGTCGGGTCTGTCGAGTAGAATGTGTGGCAAGACATCTCAAGTGTCGACAGCTGATGCCGTTTACTTGAATCTGTGTGTCAACAGGCAAAACTGCGAGTGTCTTCTCGACACCGGCAGCGACATAACGCTGATACCCACCAAATACGTGCAAAATATAGAAGTGAAGGATACCAGTCATGCTTTAAAAGCGGCTAACGGCACAGAAATCGCAGTCACAGGTGAAGTCTGCTTATCGTTCGCTCTTGGCAAGTATGAAGAGGTTATCAATGGGAATCAGTTGGCTGGTGGAGCATTGTGCTGTTTGGGAATTCAGTCATTCCAAGGTTAAAATTGGCGGTAGGTACCATAAGTTGAAACGTCATTTGAGCTCTGGTGTCTGGTGTCGTCGAGTCGTCGCTCAACAGGATGTGGTCATCCCATCTCGTTCCGAGGTAGATTTGTCTGCATGGGTGGTTTTCAAAAAGATGTCGGAGGCTGGAGGAAGCAGTGACGTCGCTTGGACCACTGAACCAACTTGTGTGGCAGACGGCGTCTACGTTTCGCGGACGTTGATTCCGAATGGCAGGTTTGATGACATTCCGGTGCGCATAATGAACATAAAGTCAGAACCGGTGATTGTGCGGGCAGGAGTGAATGTTGCTAATTTGCAGCCAGTGGAAGTCGTGGGCTCAATGCAGGTCGGCAACTCGGGAAGCCAGCAACAGAATGTGTCAGATGGTGGTTCTATGAAAGAAGGAGGATGCCTCGAATTTATCACCTTCTTGATAGAGGGGATGCACAAGTCTGTGCCGGAGAGTGTCAAGTCAGCGACAGCGGAAATGTTGCATCAATACTCGGATGTCTTCAGCAAGTCCGACAGCGATTTAGGAGTTACTGGTGTTGTTACACATGGAATAGACACAGAAGATGCTGCTCCAATACGGCAATCAATGTGACGTTATCCGCCGGCACATCTTCAAGCAATTGACCAACATGTTGACAGCATGATGAGCCAAGGCGTTATTGAGCCTGCAACTAGTCCGTGGGCGTCAAACCTAGTATTGGTACGCAAGAAGGACGGCTCTTATCGATGCTGTGTTGATTATCATCCTCTCAATGCAGTTACTCGGAAGGATGCCTACCCTCTACCTCGGATTGATGTCTGTCTGGACGCGATGGCGTCGGCCAGGTGGTTCTCAACGTTTGACTTACGGAGTGCATATCACCATGTTTTGATAAATCCAGCTGATTCCGACAAAACAGCGTTTGTCACCGTGGGATGTACAAATTTCGAAGAATGCCGTTTGGATTGTGTAACGCGGGTGCCACGTTTCAACGTCTCATGGACACTGTTATGTCAGGACTTCATTTTCAAGTTTGTCTCATTTATTTGGATTATATATTAGTGTTTTCAGGGACGACTGAACAACACTTGGAGCAGATTGTCATCGTTCTCGACAGACTGCGAGCCGCCGGTTTAAAGTTGAAGCCGGAAAAATGTATGCTTTTTCAGAAGTCGGTCTCCTTTTTGGGTCACGTCATATCTGAAGAGGGGATTTCGACGGATCCAGAAAAGGTGAAGGCTGTGAAGGATTGGCTGGTGCCTACATCGATCCGAGACGTTCGAGCGTTTGTGAGGTTGGCTAGCTACCACAGGCGTTTCATAGCAAATTTCGCTTCGATTGCAAGGCCGCTTCATGCTATGACAGGTAAAGGTAAGAAGTTTTGCTGGACTCAAGAAGCTGACGAATCTTTTCACAAGTTGAAGGAGGCCCTGATTTCTTCGCTGATTTTGGTCATGCCTACAGATTCTGATGAACTGGTCTTGGACACAGATGCTTCTTTCGGGGCTATTGGCTGTGTTCTGTCCCAGAGACAAGGTGGGCAAGAAAAGGTGATTGCCTATGCAAGCCGTTGCCTTGATCGTCGAGAGGCCAACTACTGTGTTACACGCAAGGAGCTGTTGGCTGTTGTTTATTCTTTGCGCCATTTCAAACAATATCTTTTGGGACGCCGGTTTGTGATTAGAACGGATCACTCTGCTCTGACATGGCTCAGGCGCACCCCTGACCCGATCGGTCAGCAAGGCAGGTGGTTAGAGATCATGGAGAAATTCGATTTCATCATCAAGCATCGCCCTGGCGCACGGCACGGGAATGCTGATGCGTTGTTGAGGCGGCCTTGCCGTGTTCGAGACTGTGCGTGTCATGTAGCAGAACAGGATACTTCAGACTGCTGTGGTTTAATCCAAGAGGTCGAAGATCCGTCGTCTGGCTTTATCGGCGGGTAGGCCGATTGCCGGCGAGCTTCGCGCTTAAAGATTGTTCAGACGGTCACTGATGACAGGAATGAGGCCAATACTGGTAATACCGAGAGTGCTATCGCAGATGCTCCTTCTTGGTCTCATGATGGTCTGTGTGCAGCGCAGCAAAAGGACCCCGATGTGAGTTTCATCTTATGATTGATGGAACAGAGTCAGGACAAACCACAATGGGAAGAAGTTGCGCTATCATCTCAGAGTGTAAAGACGCTGTGGAATCAATGGCCTCGTTTAGCTATTCAAGATGGGTTATTGAAATGGTGCTTCAAAGCTGCTGATGGTTCGTCGGCATATTGGCAGGTTGTGTGGCCAGCAAGCATGAAAGACGAGTTTTTGCACGTTGTCCATGGAGGAATGACAGGAGGCCATTTAGGACGCTGGAAGACTGCGGTTGCTATCCAAGCTCGAGCATATTGGCCATCATGGTCTTCGGATCTCGATTCTTTTCTAAAACAATGCGAGCCTTGTGCCCGATATCATCGGGGAAAAGTAAAACTGCAGGCTAAACTGCACCCGTTTCCAGCAGGAGAACCTTGGGAGAGAGTCTCGATTGACATCATGGGACCTCATTCGCGGTCATCCATCCAGACAAAACCAATATATTCTCACGTGCATTGACAGTTTTTCAAAGTGGGCTGAGGCTGTTCCGTTGAAGAACCATACAGCACCAACAGTTGCCCGAGCTTTGATGACTCATGTGTTCAGCAGATTTGGCGCTCCGCAGCAGTTACTGTCAGATCGCGGGCCGGAGTTCCAAAGCGACTTGTTTACGCAGCTAATGAGATGGATGGAGGTGGATAAGTTAAATACATCTCTATATCAACCTACGACAAATGGCGAGGTGGAGCGCTTTCACCAGACTCTAAATTCGATGCTGGGGAAGGTCGTTATGGATTCGCAACGAGACTGGGATGAGCGTCTACCGTTGGTGATGGCAGCGTACCGGGCGTCGCCGCATGAGTCTACCAGATACTCACCCAACCGTTTGTGTTTAGGGCGCGAATTCGGAATGCTGTTGGACCTGATTATGGGGTTGCCCTTAGAAGAGACGGAGTCCCAGGGTATGCCTGATGCGTTTGTTCAAGACATGCAGGAGAAGGCAGTCGATGCTTATGCTTTGGCGTGCAAGCACCTGGGCAGGGCTGCGGAGCGGCACAAAGCAACCTATGACCTTCGCACGCGTGAGGTAAATTTTGGGGTCGGAGATTGGGTGTGGTATTGGTACCCGAGAAAATACCGCATGAAATCCCTCAAGTGGCATAAATGCTATACAGGACCGTATCTGATCGCACATAAAATTGAACTGGTAAACTTTGTCTTACAAAGGTCTGAAAAAGCAAAGCCTTTTGTGGTACACTTGAACAAGTTAAAGGCATGTCATGGTCCAACGCCAGAATCTTGGCTGGAGGTGTCGAGTGCTGGCGCAGAAACTTCTGCACAGGACGTGAGAAGAGATGAGATCTTGACGTTGGATGCGTCACAATTACCCGCGCACGCTAGTGTACCTGATTTTGTGTGTAACTCGGATGGTGATCAAAGTTTGCCGCCACCGGTGCGCAAATTACCCGTTCGGCGTCGTTCTCGGCCGCAGTACTTGGCTAATTACTTTTGCTAATTTGTTTTCGTTTGCTTGTTTGTTTTTTTTGTAGTTATGAATCCTATTGAGTTTCCAGATTCGTTGGTAAAGTGTTCTCAATGCGGTCAGTTTCGGTCCAAACGCAACATGGCACGCCATCAGAAAGGAAAGAACTGTATGGCGGCTGTTGCGGCACAGATCAGCGGCGACCTGGCTGGTACGGAGCAAGGTGATATGACGTCACATCGTAGTCGCTCTGTTTCAAGAGACAGGAGCTTCTACACGCCGACAGTCGCTTATGTCCCGACGGAAGTTTCAGCATTGAGGGCATCAGTGATTCGTGAAGCGGTGAGTGCATTGCTGGACCAACACTCCGACTACATGCAGCAGGGGTTAGAAGCTTACCTGTCCAGGCATTATCCGGAAGTACCAAAGAACCTTAGAGCTCCAATCGTGGTTGCAGCCACGGCGGGTGCTCGGCAAGCCACGCTGATGCACGTTGTTGGGGAAAAGAACGTGGACTCGCCTGATCCGGGCAAACGACGATTCGCAGCTGAGGCCGCTAGTTCGTTATCGTTTTGGGCTCTGGGCGTGCTGCCAGTGCATCGCTCAGGTAGTGTGTACCGGGCCTCGGCTCAGACTTTGACGGCAACATTGTCGGCGCCTGCTCCTTCGGTGGACTCCCAGCCCGAGGTGAACCAGTCTACTCAACCTGTGACGGTAGGCGAGGAGTTGGCGGCAATCGCGGAGACGGTGGTGCAGAGGCCGGTGGTACAGGTGTCGGCGAGACAAGGACCTATGTGTGCACCTCAGGTGGGACAGAGACCTCTGTGTGTGTCTCAACTGGGCAGCAACCCCCTGACTCTGCAGGACGTGTCATTTCCGGTGGCGCTGCGACTGCAGGATGGCGAGTTTGATGCGCTGATGTTGCTGCATGGCACTCAGCTTGCCGGGGAGGATTTGTTTGCAGCCATGCCAGCGGCCGTTACGCCGATCCAGTCTGTCGCTCCAACAGTGAATGCAGAGGTTGGTGTGCAGCCTCCATTTTCAGCACAACAGAAGACAGCTTCTGTTAACCCGTCTAATGATTCGGAGCTCGGGAGGTCGCCAGTGATTGAGTTGCATGCTGCATCTGACGTGGAGTCCGACGGTGGGAGAGCTACGTCGACGGTCACGGTGAGCGCCTTGGGTGGTACCACAGTGTCAGCAGTTGCGACGGTGAGGGAAGCTGCAAACGATAGTCTGCAGACAAAAAGTAAAGAGCACCGGGCTACATCCTCGACGGCTCAGCCCTCTACTGGTGGTTGGGTTCGCGATGGGCAGAAGTGTACAAGGTCAAGGTCCAGGTCACCTCGGCAGAGGCAGTCGCGTGGTCAGCAGGATTTCGTTTATCGCCGGGCACAGAAGTCGTACACCGTCGATGCTGACGACTATCGACGCTTTCAGGACTTTATGCTGCGACGTTGGAACTGACTGTGCTGTTTTTGATTTAGAGTTGAACAGTAAGCTTAGTTTGTGTGTTTGAAATCGGACAGTTTGTTTGATATGTTTGTGCACAGGTTGTGTTTGGAGTTTTGTATTTTAGGTTAATATTGTTTTTGCTGTCGGATTGATGACCGTCACGTGGCGTGCCGACGTTACAGTAACATACCCCGGTAGTTGAAATTATACTTACCACAACACTGCCTAGGCAGTATATAATTTTTAAGTCAGTAAATTTTATACACAGTTGGAAGTAGATTTAAATCAGTGAGTTAGCCCATGATTTGCACTCATATTTCTCTGCATTCCTGTAGTATATGACACAACTTTTGATATTCACTGACACAATCCCAGCCAACTCTACAACTTCCCAGTAGTCATGGCACAGTCACTGCAAGAGTTGACCCGGTTCATCTGATAAATGCAGTATGAAAGCTTGGCAGCTGCTGACCTTTGGGTCAAGCCAGTTGTCTCAAGCCACTAATCCCACAATAATTAGCAGCTATACAGGGTGTGCCAAAAAATGACCCAACTTGTTTTTGTTAAAACTTTGTCAAATCTCCACCAAATTTGATAACTTTTGGAATACATATAGCCAAGACGATAGAAATATGTAAGGTACACTCACTGTCCATCTCACCTAGTTTATGTCAATGCATCACCGTGTAAAGCACAGATGTTCCAAATTGTTGCATAATGCTCAGTTGTTGCCTGCGTAAAAATTCTAGAAACTTATCACAATAAACTAAAATGTGATTTATTCAACAGAATTATAAGTTTTGTAACAACTTGCATCCAAATTATCAGAATTTATGCCCTAAGTGTACACAATGGCTTAGACATGATGCAGTGGCATCATTTAGGGGGGAGGGGCTGGAAGGGTCTATGGATTCTTCAAGGATTTACGACTTTAGTTTTTTCCTAGTAAATTGTACTTTTGAAACAGTGTTACTGCTGCAAAAACAATACGTTACGCAGACTTAAACCCCCAAAGATCACTGAAACTTAATGATTTACTGAAATGATGCCTATGACGTGAGGCCACAGCTGACATCGGCATTAACGATCAACTGAGCAAAATGCACAGCACTCATTCATGGATAAAATGTGTTTTAAGCTCATCAATCAGTTATTTTGTTGTCTGCTGTTTTCAGCGCAAAATGTTTAATACCACAAAATTATTAAATCCCATGGTGTCCTTTGTGGAATTGATAATGCACAAGTGAGCAATCTGATACTGATAATCACCATGTAATGTAACAATTTGAAGCATCTGCGTTTTACACCGTAGTGCATTGACAAAGACTAGGTGAGGTGGACAGTGAGTGTGCCTTACATATTTCTATCATCTTTGCTATATGTGTGCAAAAAATTGTCAAATTTGGTGGAGATTTGACAAAGTTCTGACAAAAAAAGTTGGGTCATTTTTTTGGCACATCCTGTATAAGTCCCACATTTATCATCAAAATTTATTACTACTCAGCCCAAAAGCTGATACTCAGAGATAGAAAGCCACATCTATCTTGGTGGCTGGTGACTCGAATGGTTTATCTGCTTGCAGACAGTCACCTATCCAAGCACTAACCAAGCCCGGCGTACAGTAACTTTGTTGATTGGACACAATGTGCAACTACTATGCCATGTACCAACCACATCTGGAGCCGTATGCATAAAAACGTCGTAACTTTACTTCCAAACTAAAATCGATTTACGTCGCACATAGTGCTAAGTCGGTATGCATAACGATGACATAGCACTAGTTAGACGCCTACTTCCGAACTAACTCTAGTCGCTCCAGCAACCTGTCGTAAATATTTAGTCCGTCGTTGTCAATGTAAATTAACGTCACTAAGGAGAATCTGCAATCACGTCATGCGTCGTAAAGGACTTCAGGTAAGTCAATTACACTATTGTAACTAACTGCAGTATAAAAAGTTGCTTAATAAAACTTTTAGCGTTCGATAATTTTCATTTATTCGCATCGTGCATTCTTACTTAGCCCATGGAGCTGTAACTAGGCTCGAGCATGCCCCAGACTGCAGCAGACGACAAGTCAGGCCATATCTATTTTTAGCTGCAGGCCGGCCGAGGCAGAGTGCGTTTAGCCAGGAAATTCCAGAGTCAAACTACCCGACGTCAACTACATCGGTAGTAGTTATAGTCGCTTGCTATTACAGCGTTTTGCATGCCGTCAAATGCAACTTTCTAGTTTGGAAGTAGTTAGTCGAGAAGTAGGCCTTACGTCCAAACTAATCTATGATGTTGTTATGCATACCACCCCTGACCCTTTTAACAACAGTATAAACAGTATGAGATAGGTACAGTAGTGATACATCTGTAAGCAGACCTGAAGCGACCTCAATCGACTGAAAAAATTCATCGGGATGAATGCATGCCATCTGTGGTAGACAAGTCCATGCCAGACGAATCAGAACAAGACTTAATGAGATGCGTCTCATTGATGCTGACGACATCATGCTACATTAAACATCCACACATTTCTGCAACAAAAACAACTCAATCAATAGGTAAGCAAGTGTCATTGTTTCAAAAGTGGCAATATACTACCTGATTGCACCGTTTAAAAAACAATACACTTTACGCAAGCTATACATCAATATTGACATGCTACCAAATACGTATAATTGAAAAAATTAAACTACAAACGTACTGTAATGACCAGGAATGAGAGTCCAAAAGGTCCAAAAGATCCAGCCGTTGATAGCATTAACGTATATAATGCATGTAAGGTCATTATATGTGCCAGAAAAAAATTCGTCAAGACGTCAAGACGTCAATCTTAACAATATGTACAAGCGCAGAGCAACGTATAGACCAAAAGCTGTCAATTGAGGTACCTCTCCCCAGGTAGTGGGTAGTCATATAACGACGCATAAGCCATAACTGCACTGCTGGCTGATAGCAACACAAAACTAACCACTCCGCTGACAGTCCAGATACTGTGAACACAAGTAATAATACGTTTCAGTGTATGTTTCCTACACTTGAATACAACAATTATTGCAAAATTATTGCCATAAAACAAGCATATAACTCATTTTTTCTTTTTGTTTACTAACATACCGGTAAGAAAGAATATAGAATCATCGTTGACAAAATGAAAATATAGTGCTGGGCAAAACTTAAAGATTTTCGAAACTTTAAAAAATCAAACAAAACGGCACGAAAACCTACATACATTACACACCGTATACTAATCAACTGGCGAATGAAAATATACGTGCACTGTATAATATATAATGCCAGGGCTAAAATAGGTTTTAAAAACCGTCAAAGTCTATTTTTTGGTTTTAGATGTTAATTTCTTGTTTGGTCGTAGATCCAATTGGCCGACCGTTAAGGTGGAGTTCTTGGAACGATGTCGGCTGTTGTTGTCTGTCTGTCGTATGCAACCTAATGCATGTAGACCTATATTGTCACTAAATAGTAGGTCTTAACGAGGAAACCTATTACACTAATAATTAGACCTCGTATCTTAACTCTTTGTGTGCAAAATTTCAGCGATCCAATGCAAGAGGAACATTTCCAAAGTTAGAGTTAAACAAATTTGGGGTAAGAAAAATGTGCGTTTTTCAACTGATAAGCCTTTTAAGATGACACGAAAACCATCGATCTTGCATGGATGACCTTGCCAATCGTGCCGTATTGTGGCTAAACGGTACGTCGTAGGGGGTCAGCGATTAAACCCTTGGAGACGGCGATGACGAGTTACTATAGTCTGTCAATATTAACCATGTCTCAATTATGCAGCCGTTTAGCCGCAATTTTAAATGCAATGTTGCTGCTTCAGCCTGCATGCCACCATCACCCATGTGCGTCGAATTACCGTATCGTATCCTAGCGTTGTTTGTAGCGTTTGATATAGCAGCGTTACCATATCGTGTATGGGACTGCAGTCACTCTGGGAAATGACTTTCTTTTCGCGACTGGAAGTTGAACGCTGGTCTTTCGATATGGGCAGTACGGTTAGCCCACCCAAGCGACAGCTAAACTTTTTGTTTCGATGTTTTCTATGGATGTAATAAAAATGGGGTATTGAATGCAATTTTGAGTCAAATGTATGTGTCTAGTCTTTATCTTACTCTTTAAAAAAACTTTTAAAAATGTTTTTGAACTTTTGAAAATCTTAAACAAATAATAATGTCAGCAATGCTCACGTGATGCACCACAACATCGGTGCTGCCACCTAAAATCGTTTTGAAAGGGTACCGTTACCCAAATTTGAGGCCTTCGTAGTTCATACTGAATACTCCTTGAACCTAAGAGGTTGAAATTCGCACGGTGATATCTGCGTTTTACAGTGTTTGAATAGTGAAAAATTAACTGGGGGTTGAACTTTTCGACGGCTGGAACCCGACCAAAAATGTGATATAAATCCTACGTAAGCTATATAGTATATAGCTGACCTTCAGAACATAATTTTATTGTGTTAGGGGGGTTGAGAAAACAGTTGGGGGGTTAAACCCCCAACCCCCGGCAATTCAAACACTGGCGTTTTATGCTATAAATTTTATACGCAGGTTGTCCGGCTCTATCACCGATAATTTTGGTGCTATCCACTATAAATGAAATCTGCGTAGCAGCCTAAAATCGGAAAACATACTAAAAGCCCTTTTCTTGGATTTCAAGGTCGTTTAAGGTCATCAGTGTTGGTAGCCCCGGAAAGCTCTTTGGCAATGCTTGTAACCATAACGATAAGCAAGAAGTAGGGCTTATGTGGCATGCGACCATTTTCACGCAAAATTAGCAGACAGTATAGCAACGGTCGCGCATTTTGAAAGGATATACAAATTTTAGGCCTACATGCTGAAGAGTTCTTGAACTCAAGCGGTCAAAAGTTAAACAGCTGAAATTTACGTTTAGGCCCTACTGCTAAAAAAAATTCATACGTAAGTATTGCCTTGGTCTAATGCTATTTCTAGCCATTTCGGTGCAATTCAGTCTTAAAATGCGCGCCGCAGCTTGAAATCGCGAAAAAATTTACTAAAACTCCCAATTTTGATCTTGTTTTTGATGTTGTTTAGGGTCATCGACGTTAATATCCCTGGAAAGCTCCTCACGAGTGCGTGATATGATAAGCAACTAGTCTGTGCCATCAATAAGGCTAAAAACGATTTTATGGGATACCCTTCGTTGACGCTTTCGTTTGAGGGGGATTCCTTCACCCATCAATTTAAAATTTGTCCTCAACAACTAGAAAATTTACGCTATACAGTTAGAAGAAATTTAAGCCAATGCTCACGATATGCGCGAAAATCTATAGCAGTTCTGATTCAGTAGTTTAACTGAAAATTGGAATGTTCACGCTAAATTAATACAAAAATACCAAATTCTCTATCTGGGTCGCATAACGATAGTTCCGCGGCGCCACCTTGTGAATGATATAGACTTGTATCGCAGCCCGAAATCGCCAAAACAATCCATAAAGCCCCCTATTTTGGCGTTCAAGGTCATTCAACGTGATTGAATTCGACGCCAATCAAGAGCCAGTGTACGACTTCCTATTAGTGATTAATAGTAACCTACGCCCTATCTCGCACCGTTACTGAGACACAGCGACTTATTTGCCAAAAATCCCAAATTTTATGTAGGCCTACCCCTCTCATTTAGCGCCCTCGTTCAGGGTGACCCCCTTCGAATTTATGGAAAAGTTTTACGGTTTCTGAAACTAAAGTCTTTCAGGCAGCCGACGGTGAAGATTTGGTAATTTTAGCTTGCACCGCTTTTGACTGATCCACCCGTGTGACGGACGGACAGACGGACAGACAGAATTGCGATGGCTAAGACGCGCTGAAAGCAGTATAGCTGCTTTCGCGCGTAAAAACCGGGAGTCTTTATTTCATCTGGGCATGAATCGGTACTGGGTCGTGACAGACGGACAGATATACTTATTACGACAGCTATAAGCTAAGCATTACGTGCTGTCGCGCTTAATAAGTACAAGAGACGTTTCAATATATCGTCACTAAGTTCTTAATAACAAGAAATCTGAGCTAAGGCTCACGAGACGCGAGAAAGCCTATAGCAGTTCCTGTTCGCAAGCTGTCAGTCTATCTCCAGCTATTTTCACAAAAGACTGACCAACAACGGTAAAATAACGACTTTTACTGGAGTACCGCTCTTTGATGCCTTCGTGCGAAGGTTTCCTTGAACCTAAAAAATCGAGACTTAGACCGTCGAAATCCAAGTTCAATGCTAAAAATTTCACACGCAACTTATCTATGTCTATCTCAATTGGTTTCAGCGCAATTCGCTCTTGAAAAGTGTCTCGCAGTCCAAAATCGCCAAAAAATCTATAAAACCCTCCAATTAAGCGTTCAAGGTCATCCAAGGTCATTGAACGGTCGCAATCGAAAGCCAGTGTACGACTTCCTATTAGTGATTAATAGTAACCAAGGCCATATCTCGCACCGTTACTGAGATACAGCGACTTATTGGCCAAAAATCGCAAATTTTGCCCACCCGCCTCTCATTTAGCGCCCTCGTTCGGGGTGATCCCCTCGAATTTATGGAAAAGCTTTACGGTTCCTGAAACTAGAGTTTGCCAGGCAGCCGATGGTGCAGATTTGGTCATCCTAGCTTGCACCGTTTTTGACTGATCCACCCGTGTGACAGACGGACGGACGGACAGACAGAATTGCGATGGCTAAGACGCGCTGAAAGCAGTAGCTGCTTTCGCGCGTAAAAAGCGCACCATTTACGCTTACTTTGGTAATATTGAACAAAACTTGGTGCGATGATACGTCTGTGGCAAATGTTGTTTTTAATAACTGCTAAAAATTTCGTACAAAATTCTTGCGTTGTTCTGAAAATGTTCAAGTTTGTATAGCGGGGTCATTTTATTGCCCCACGCTGTACTCTGTAGTTATATGTCTTTAGTTATGTATCTACAGCTTACATACAGATAGTAAGTAAGTAAGTAAGTAAAACGTAAATTTATTCGGCGCATAACCTCGAAATCAACCTCTAATCCCGGTATTATTCTTGCTAGATAGGCTAGCGCGAGCACGGTCAGTTGTTCCGCGGTCTACGTTAACCTATAGATCCCGCAAGATTAACCTATAAATTAATTATTTAACGCGTTGCTCGTCGTGCATGTAACACAGCGGGCCTGGAGAAGGCCGGGCGGTAAAGACGGTCGGTAGGTAGGTCGACGCTCTGGGCGGTGATCAATGTTCCGTTCATTTTGTCGTAGTTCGGCTCATCATGGGTGGGCGACGCGAACAGCGACAACACAGGGCGCACTTGCACCCTGCCTAGAAATCGGAATTCACAATCGGCAAATGAATAAATTTTTACAGTATATTAAGCCTTATTCGAACAAACTATGCCGATGATAGGATAGCCATTATACGTATGATCATCATCTGTATAGTGGACAACAAAGGGGCTTCTTGTATAGTCAGTTACGTGGAGAGAAAATCAAACCAGCCTCTAAGTGTTCTGAACACAAATATGTCGAGGAAATTATTTTCACATTACGCTGTCGATCGGATTTTAGCATCCCGCGGGTAGTCAAAAACCGTAATCAAGCCACTAGGAGAGGACAAGTACAGGAAAAGTGAGAAAAATGAAAAAAAAACAGGTCGGCATAAAATGCGGACGTGAGATTTGTATAGGTTTCGTTCATCCCGGAAAACAACAAATTATAACGAGGCCCCATTGGTCGCAGCATGCGTGTGATAGCGAGCGGGCGAGTGGGTTAGAGTAATTGCCGCGTCCATGTTCCGTTCAGTTCCGCCGTACGTTCTACTGTACCTTTAGGCCTCCAGGATCTGGAGCGTCGTCATGGCAACCAGCGGATCAATAAACGATGCAGCGTCAGCAGCCTGCGCTTTGAGAGTGTTGGGTGATTGATGGCGACACGGGCTCGCGGCAGCCAAAGAGGCCTGCGTTTAAACGAAAACCATGCGTCATTTAAACGTTTCGACCATGACAAGTTCTTCTGAAACGGTAGTGCCGTTGGGGAGAAAGCGGGCGACTGAAATGAAGGACCTGCCAAATGCAGAATCTTTAACATGACAGACTAAACCGAAAATCTGAGGTCATGCTGGATTAGACTAAGCCTGTTCACTCCAGACTGTTGTCTATTTCTTAAACTAAAAGGTTATAAGAATAAGTTGGTTTGTAAATTATATATTTAATTTAAATATAAAATAAATATTTCTGAACAAATAGCACCGTGGCACAGGCAAGTCCGAAGATTACGGATTTTTTGTCGAAAATTTTCTTTAAAAATGCAAAGTTGGGACCGAACTAATCCTCATTTTTGAGACCCTTAAAAGCAAAATTAAATTTTTGAACACTCGCATCTCTTCTGTCGCAAATTTGCAACTTACTGTCTGTTGGAAACAAATAATAATTTTTTATAGGTTACCGTCGACTAGCTGGGATCGAGTAAAACGCATGCGGTATTGCATCTGCATTTTGTACTTTGTGGCATCTAATAGTAAGTAAGTAAGTAAGTAAGTAAATGCAGTAGGCCTATTTATGGTTCACAGTGTCAGTCTGTGGCTGAATCTGAAGCACTTGGCTGAGACGCTAGGGGTGGCCTTAGTAAGCCTGTTGGAAGCAGTGGTTTTAAGCAGGCCACAGAAAATGTGCGCAGAGGTGGAACTGCGAATGTTACGTTAGAAGGAACGCAAGTTCTTCAGCGAATGACATTAATAAGTTAAAACATCTGATGCTGCACGTGAAAATACACAATACACGCAAAATTTAAAATACAGCGGGCGGCAAAAAAGCATATCCTAATTTTTTATCGTTTCTTTAGCACGTAAAATATTTGTCTCAAGAAAGTCTTGTTTACATCCAGTGCTAAGTTTGGCAAACTGAACGTTAGTAGCCTCACTGGAAGAACGAGGAAGGCGGTGCGATGCGATGAGGATGAGGATTGAGGATGCCGTGGTCGGTCATTGGTCCGTGAGTCTGCCGCTGATGCTGCAGCTGCTATAAACAGTCGCTGCGGGAATTTCCGTCCAGTTGTGCAGTATATCGCGATGGCGAAGCGTGGTTGCTATCGTGATAACTAGCACCGTCCATTAACATCACTAGCGTGGCGGCAGCAGCAGCAGCAGCAGCAACTGCAGCAACTTGTGTTTATAGCCTGCTCGCACGGGACGCGTCGGCCCGCTGCGGTAGCTACTGTTTTTTCGTTCTCGGTAAACACTAAACAACACACTCTGTCCGTGCGTTCGATGCGGGCTGCGCTGAACAGCTGAGCGGCGTCAGCGAATGAGAGTTCGCGCACCGGTTGGTTAGTTCGCTGTTACGTGATCTTCGCACGTCACGGACGGTAGCAAGCTGCGGAGTACGCACGGACCCGTGAATGTAGGCACTACGTGTGTTCACACGCGCTCGGTTAGGCTAATGTGACTGGACACTCGCGCTGTTACAAATTGCTGGCGACAAGACGCCAACAGCTGACCGCAGTCTGCGACGGTATGTTTATTCGGCAAGGTTTTCGGAAACGCAACACGGAAAGTTTAAGTCACGATTATTAATACTCGTATTGATGCTCTCGTCTCGTTTAATTCTGACTCTGTATCGGGTGGCAGGTAACATTGTGTAATTCCATATGGCTGGTGACGCTCCGTATCTCTGCGATGGGTTTTCCGTAAAGAGCTGTAGAGGAATTTTAACCTTTATGCACAGATTTCGACGTTTTGAATGCAAAACGTAAGAAGTAATTTATTATATGATAAAAATCTGCGACGATTCGTTGTTTTTTATTTTAGCCGCTTTTATTCCCGTAGATGCATTTTCAGTGGAATAGCATTATTATGCTAGCATTATATTGCCAATGGTTTTCGTAATAGCCTAAGCTGAATTCGCAGCTGTTTCAGAACAAGACAGGTAGGCTTCTGTGCGAAGGTTTGAGCGCTACTAGCGCTTCTTTATAGTTAATTTAATGTACTCTGATATCGATTCTGAGCATGGTTTATTGGTTACGATGCACTCTCGCACCTTACTGTAATATGCAGCTCTGCCCGCGGTCACTTTTTACGACAATCAATTTTGCAAAGTGAAATTGCCAGAATTTGTAGGTCGTAAAACGTTTTAAATAACGCTAGCAATAGTGCTTGAAATAATTAAAACCGTACTGCAATTGCTGAGTTGCACATTTGTTGCTTATTTACTGTCTAACTAATATCACAGTTTACAATCCGTTGTGGACGAAACTTTTTTATTCATCCATTTTCATTCGCAGCAGCGGGTGACGTAATTTAGGCCTACTCGAAATTTGAAAATGTTTCCCGCGACTCGGTCGCCGATGTCGAGGCTCTGAAGATCGAATGCTAAAGCCAGTTATTGACGTATTTTCTTTTCAAGTAGCCCTGTCCACATGGCCGCATCAATACCGCGCTTTGCAAAATTGCGATAGATGTGCGTCGCGCGATAAAAAATATTCGACATTGCAAGGCGTACACTTTCTGCTCGGCAGTAGGCTTACCGGTAGTTTATGCGAGTTGCTGATTTGTGAGCTAGCCCGACGTGACGACGCGCAAGAAAAAACGATACCAGCTGATACGTCCGGTATGCTATAGGGCCTTAATCGTGGTGTAAAGTTGTGACCATATGTATCTGTTATAGGATAAAAGTTCGTCATTAGCGTAGGCCAACAGGGTTCATTTTTCCGCGAGACTTTAGGCCTAACCATGCGTCTATCTTGTAGGCTACAAAAATTTCCAGGGCTTATAGTGGAGGAAAGTAAGTCGGAAATGTCATTATAGGTCTACGCTATAACATCCTACTGTCTTCCGAGTTTCGTACGATTTCCTTGAGATATTACGATACTTTTTTATCGTAAGCTTGTTCTATCGACAAGCAGGTCGCATAGGTATCTTCCATGAAGGCGAAATGCCAAAATTATCGCGGTGGGAAAATGTGCAGGTTTTGTTGGGAGACTGGCGTACGTTTCAATAAACCGTGGCTTATCCAGACATTTTTACGCGATCTGTGCTCCTCCGTAGCTGCATACCAAGCGGCTCGGTGACCTCTTACCGGTTTGAACTGTACTGTTGGGCATCGGCGGCGCTAGGAATTTGAAGTTGAGGGTAACGTGGAGGCAAGGCACACGTGGCAATTAGATTTTTGGTGCGTGGGCCAAATATCGACGTCATTCATTTGTGTGCATCAAAAAACGTACCGTGGTCCAAGGGCAGGGCCTCTGGTCTGGGACAGGGAGCGAAGCCCCCTGAAGCTAAACACTTTTAGCTTTTGGACATTCAATAAAAGCAACACAAAAAATCACAGATATCTGTGTTGATTTGCAAAAATGACTTTAGCCACACTTTGGCATGGTTACCAGAAGACATTTTATCTACATTTCTCCTCAGATCAACTGGGGGTGGGGCAAGGGCAAGGGCACGGGGACAGCTGCCTCTAGTTCTGCCTCCGCCCATGCTAATAGAGGCTACCGGTATCGCATGTGTGACGGAGGCTTTAACGACGCGTTTTTATCGCCAGGAAAAATGTTGTTGCCTGTTTCTTGTCGCCGTCAGTAAGGTGGTAAGCCTACACTCTGTACAGTCTGTCTGCTGCACTACACTGCGCGCTTACCTTACTTCGTTGCAGCAAAGTGTATACTAGGTGCTGTATCCCTGCAACTAAATGTGTTTATACCACCAATCCGTACGTTGCAAATGAAACAATTAAGAAATTTGAGCTAATGCTCACGAGACGCGCGAAAGCCTATAGCAGTTCCGGTTCAGTAGTTTAGCTGAAAATTAGGGTGTTCACGCTAAGTTAATATACAAATACCAAATTTTCTATCTGGATCGCATAACGGTAGTTCCATGGCGCCACCTTGTAAATGATATAGACTTGTGTTGCAGCCCGAAATCGCCAAAAAATCTATAAAACCCCCTATTTTGGCGTTCAAGGTCGTTTAAGATCATTGAATTCGGCGCCAATCGAGAGTCAGTGTACGACTTCCTATTAGTGATTAATAGTAACCGAGGCCCTATCTCGCACCGTTACTGAGATACAGCGACTTATTGGCCAAAAATCGCAAATTTTGCCCACCTCCTCTCATTTAGAGCCCTCGTTCCGTGTGATCCTCTTCGAATTTATGGGAAAGCTTTACGGTTCCTGAAACTAGAGTCTTCCAGGAAGCCGACGGTGAAGATTTGGTGATCGTAGCTTGCACCGTTTTTTGACTGATTCATCCGTGTGACTGACGGACAGACGGACAGACAGACAGAATTGCGATGGCTAAGACGCGCTGAAAGCTGTAGCTGCTTTCGCGCGTAAAAAACCATTGGTTGTATCGGCATTGTGTACAATCTTCAACGAACTACGTACCTGACTGTTATGTTTTTGTCTTTAAATAGTTCAGTCCCGTTTAATTAGTCTCTCTCTCTCTTGCTTCATGGGCTCAGTGCCCAGTGGTGTCCATGACATATTTCACGAAATGAGTCCATTTCGTCCTGACCATCGCCAAACTGTGCAGGGTGCCGATATCCTTGTTGCACCAGTCCACTAGCTCATCTACCCATCTTCTTTTTGGTCTTTTTCTCTTGTTCTTGCTATCCGTTATACCGAACACAACTTGTTTAAACAGCCTGTCATCTGGCATCCTGTATATGTGGCCGAAGAAGTTTAATTTCCTCTCGATCATTCTCTGCAAGATGTTGGGGCTTCAAAAAAAGAAATTTTTCAGAAGGAAAAATGGGCTTACTCGTGCTCGTAGGGCGATGTTGAACAGTGGCGCATCCAGACTTTTAGGGGTGTGGTGATGTGATGCCGAACGCGTGGAACGCGAGACTATAAAACGAGGGTCGGGGGCGTAGCCGCCAGCGATGTCCAGAGATTGAAACTGAAGATGGAAGCATTTTAGTCATTGGGTGATCAAAAAATGAGCCACATTTGTTCATTTTTTACCACTGTCAGTAGCTCCAGACAATCAGAAATTGGCAGCATTAAGCTTACAAAGCAGCACCTCAGTCATATCTTCCAATGGGCTTACCTTAATCTCTGTGCCATTTCCACTGGCTGACACAATGTAAAAACGCTGTGCGAACTGCGAAGTCATGCGCTAGATATGTATAATTTCACAATAAATAGCAAAAAATGAACCACAAAAAACTACCATTTTGCTTCAAAATCTTTGCCGTCTGCTAAAAAGCGACTTTAACCGCGGGTGGGGGCTTTTGGGCTCTAGGAGTAGGTGGGGGCTTGAGCCGCAAAAATCCGAAACTATTGAAGATTACACTTTCAGTCTGATGTAAATTCGGCAGGTACAAAAAAACTAACACCTATGCATGTAGCCTAGAGCATTTTACCAACATTGCAAAATTCTGAAGTGACAGATTTTTCGACTTCGGAGAACTTTTACAGTTTAAAAGTAAGTTTGAATATATATTTTAAAATTTAAATATAGGCCTAACTAAACTTAAGTACCGTTAGGCCTACACGACAGAGCTGACTGGTAGTTTGTTGACAAAGATGAACGGACACCAAAGTGATCAAACTCGCTGGATCTTAACTTTATATTACGTCTGCAGTTTATAGCCTATTAAAAATTATGTGCCACAGGATTCGTCAATAAAGCCATAATATTGAACTTCACAGAGAAACTGCAATCCAGTGTGATACATTGATATACGTGGTACATAGCCTATACATTTTGGACGTGCTTTGTAGTAAACTGTGAAAGGATGTTAATTACTGTAGCCTACAAATGACTGTTCATTTCCGTTTCTTTTAAGTTTCGTGCAATTTCGAAATGCGGAATAGAATATTGTAAAAACTTAAAGCAAGTAATATATTTCGGTGTGAACTGAAATCTACTGCAAAAATTATTTTTTTTTTAAATTTATTATTGGTTTTCTATAAACTGCACGCATTTCTCCAGTAGGCTGATGTTTTTTTGAGTCACCCGGTGTTCTGTTGTATAGAATATATTATTAGAAGTGGCAGGTGGATAATTCAACTATATAGCCGCATTCACGACAAATAAGCTGCTTTTGATCAGTCGAATGTGTAGGCCTACTTAGCATGATCATCAGTCGGCCAGACTTGATTTGTGTCGAGAGAGTTAATTTAATTTTATTTGCGTGTCTGTTTCTTTTATTTTATCATCGTCAACAAACAAACAAACAAACTGGGACGAAAACAACTTTGTTAGATGGTGCAGTGGCGTAGGCCTAACTATTTCTGGCTAACGCACCTTTCGATACAAGAAATCTGAGCTAATGTTCATGAGACTCGCGGCCCAGCCCAGCAATTTCGACAAAAAAATTACTCTTTGAATGTGCATCGCAGCATAAAGTCGCGAAAAAAAATTCACGAAAACCCCCTATTTTGGGCGTTCAAGGTTGTTTAAAGTCATCGATGTTTGTAATCCCGGAAAGCTCACGAGCAGTGCTTGTTATATGATCAGCAGCAAGTCTGTGCTTAGCTGCAACCATGTTCACGCTATGGAAGAGTAAGTTAATATAGCGGTAAAATAACGATTTCGCGCTAGCATATTGTGCGTCGAGCGTAAAAAATGATTCTGAGCCATAACCGGGTCTGTCTATAACTGCCGAGTTATGCAAGACAGTACAGTAATCGATAGTTGTTGCGTCCAGGGCGGTACCCATCGCTGTTTTAATATTTCCGACAGCTATTGCGCGTTCGCGTGAGTTGCTTTTTTGATCCGCGTATAGGCGGATTGGCCGCTTGTGCTATTTATGGAACGGACATGCCGCCGCAAGCACACCGTAGTAGCGAACCGTGAAATGAATTATTGCGCTATTGATGTCAGTCAGCCAAGCAGAACTGCGTGTAGCACCAACCAACGGCATGCCAACAGTAGGCCATAATAGACGGTTTGCACCTTCCCAACTTTTTGCAGCCGCAGTTCAATAAACTGTTTTAACGCGCAGTCGCGAGCGAATTCGCGTTGATCGTCACATCACTACTTTCGCGCACTGTTGTATTTTCCTGACTTTTTTAAAGAAATAGGCTTTATTAGTTCATTTAATATTTTTTGTTATATTTTAGCCGGCGTTTGCAATGCGTAGGGCCTATTCCTATTCTATATCCACGTCCTGGTTGGAGAGCCTCATAATTGTTGTTACAGGGGAGCGTTTTGCAGTTATATGAAAATGGGGGCCCAGACGTATATTTTAGCTGCACATTTTTCAAGTGTTGCATTATTTGCGTTTGAACTTGCTTGAAATGATAAAAACTGCAGATCACGTGGTCTTATACCAGACTTGTAACAAGTCCAGCAACAGCCAAGTCCAAGTCCAAGTCCCCTATCCTCAAGTCCAAGTCCAAGTCCAAGTCCACCTTAAACTGGCAAGTCCAAGTCCGAGTCCGAGTCCTCTTCAAAAAAGGCAAGTCCAAGTCCAAGTCCAGTAGGAAAAAACGAACCTGCAAGCAGTTTTATCCCATTCCAATATTATTTCTCTTGCTGTTATTGAGTAAAACACTTTATCTTACACAAAAAAGAACTAATCCTTGAATATTGTTAGCAAATTTAATTGATGACATTAATTACTCTGAGACCTTTACAATAGCAAAGTTAAACAAATTAAAACTACAGTTACAGTCTGTAAAAATAAAATTAAATTTAAAAGTACACAGAAAAAAGTAAAAGTGCCATGTAAAAATTTTTGAAATGACAAAAAAGTGACATTGGTCCTTTATTCACACGAACACAGCCTAATACGGAATGTTTTAATATGAAATTAACAGAATAC